>Ga0208180_1000485_pt1 | contig 33232 bp, 18 predicted proteins | sample MalvireepMed_s16_FD_184241 | JGI IMG/M metagenome (GOLD analysis project Ga0208180, IMG submission 184241) | Marine viral communities from the Global Malaspina Expedition - Malaspina viral metaG DeepMed_s16 (SPAdes) (version 2) | ecosystem: Environmental > Aquatic > Marine > Oceanic | place...
GTTTATGGTTTACGTTGGTTTATCGTAAATCTGAGGGAACACCAATAAATTCAATACTTAATAAAATATTATTCGTTATTTCTACTGATAATTCTTTTAGATGAATTTTAGAATTATCACTAAAATCGTAGTAAGATTCCTACTTGGGCTTTGTAGTATATACGAAGTTCTATCTAAGTCGGTTTTGTTAAAAATTTGTTAATTTTATTCTGAATGAAATTGAAGAAATTTCTTGTTTGGGAATAATTGTATTGCTTAAACAAAATAAGCAATATCAACACCATAGTTAGATTTGAAGTAGTAGTTATTTTCATTGGTTTTTGGTTTAGGTCGGTATATGGTAAACACACACAAGTACATGTAAATAAGTAACTTAATACATATTATTCGTTATTTCTACTGATAATTATACAACATATATTTTTTAATGACTACAAAATAGTAGTAAGATTCCTACTCTAAATTTAAAGTATATCCGAAGTTTTGTTCATGTTTATTTTGTTAAAATAATGTTAAAATTAATTAATTTGGTTTTGAACATACAAATAAGTTTAATTAGTTACGTTTTTTAAATTAAGTAAAAAATGAAACACTCTAGAAATTAACGTATTACAAATTTATTAGGAATAATATTGTTAATATAATATTTAAAGTAGCAAAAAATTATTAAAGTAACAAGAGAAGTCGGAAGTTGAAAGACCGAAAAAGCAGTGTTCAGTGTTCAGTGTTCAGTAGACAGTAGACAGTAGGGAGTCGTTGTATTCAGTAGTATGTAGGAATTTTTTTTCTTTATAACAACATAACTCGATAACTTCTTAACTTTTTGACTCAAAGTGGCAAAGTTATAAATGTGCTAATTTGAAAATAAGGAAATGAAATAAAGACGGAAGTCCGAAGACCAAAGTGTTCAGTTGGCAGTTACAGTATGCAGTTTTTGTCATTGTAACATCGTAACAGCATAACTCGATAACTTCTTAACTTTTTTGACTCAAAGTGGCAAAGTTATAAATGTGCTAATTTGAAAATGAGGAAATGAAATGAAGACGGAAGTCCGAAGTCGGGAGACAGAATGCAGAAGGTAAAAACTTTCCTAAAACATCGTAACAACATAACCCGATAACTTCTTAACTTTTTTGACTCAAAGTGGCAAAGTTATAAATGTGCTAATTTGGAAATGAGGAAATGAATTGAAGACGGAAGTCCGAAGACCAAAGAGCGAAGTGTTCAGTTGGCAGTTACAATATGCAGTTTTTTTTCATTGTAACATCGTAACTCCATAACTTCTTAACTTTTTTGACTCAAAGTGGCAAAGTTATAAATGTGCTAATTTGGAAATGAGGAAATGAAATAAAGACCGAAGTGTTCAGTTGGCAGTTACAGTATGCAGTTTTTGTCATTGTAACATCGTAACAGCATAACTCGATAACTTCTTAACTTTTTGACTCAAAGTGGCAGAGTTATAAATTTGATGATTTGAAAATGAGGAAATGAAATAAAGACGGAAGTCCGAAGTCGGGAGACAGAATGCAGAAGGTAAAAAGTTTCCTAAAACATCGTAACTCCATAACTTCTTAACTTCTTAACTTTTTGACTCAAAGTGGCAAAGGTTCAGAGAAGTAAAGTTGTGATTGTGTAACATCGTAACTCCATAACAGCGTAAAATCTATAATCTTTTCTCTATATTCTTGTTTCCTGAACTTCAGACTTCAGGCTTCGGACTCCCGTCTTCGGTCTTCGGACTTTTCAATCTTTAAACTAAAAGAAAATCCCGTAAGCTATAAAGCATACGGGATTAATTACATACTATTTCAACTCCTGATTAAAAGGAGCTATTAATTCTCAATACTAACTACTTATTTTTTCCATTTGTCATTCAATAACTTTATATAATATCCTCCTACAACACTTCTGGCTTGAAAACCTCTTTGATTACCGTTGGAAGTAAAATACCAATCGCTCATAGGAACTCTATCTTTTGTTTCTTTTGCATAGGTATATACAGGATCTGCCAATTCTTTAAACGTTTTCATATCATTACTTAAAGTTGCTGTCCATAAAATCCAATCAGATTTAGTATAATCTGCTCTACTATCCAACGGAATTCCATATTTATTTTGCTTGGTCAAATAATACGCTATTTCTTTTTTATAAACCGATTCTGGAAACAAATCAAGACCTATAACTTTATCCCACACTAAATTATATTTTTGACTCCAAGTGTCCATATTATCAAATGTAAGTGCGTAATGATCTCCTGCATCTGCCAATTTCATCCATTTACCTGCCATATTTTTAGCCATTTCTGTATATTTTTTAGCAATAGCATCTTTTCCTAATTGCTTTGCCATATATCCATAAGAACCTAAAGCTACAATAGCTTTAATAGATAAATTTGCATTTCTAGCCAAATGACCAGCAAAATCATCTGTACACAATTGATTTCCAGGATCAAAACCTTTTTCTGCTAAGTAATCTGCCCAAATTGTAAGGGTTTCCCAATGCTTTTCAGCATAAGAAATATCATTTTCAGCTTTAGTAATAGCAGCTGTAAGAATAATCATATTTCCAGATTCTTCAACAGGCATAGGCTCTCCATATACCTCTCCATTTGCTTTTGGATAGGTTCCAATGTCATGAGCAGCAAAAGGTTCTGTGTGTCTTCCACTTTCAGAATAATAGAAAATTCCCGTTAACATCCCTTTTAAGAAATCTGGATTGTACAACAAATATAAAGGTGCAGAAGGATAAGTAACATCTACCGTATTGATACACCCATTACTAAAATTTTCTTTAGATAAAAACAGTAATTCCCCCTTAGGACTTTCTACTAATTTATGTGCTGCAATACTCTGCCTATACGCTATTTCACATAATTTAGCATACGCTTCTCCTCCAGCATTTACTGCTTTTTCATGAAGGTTTTGATCAAAAGTATTACATTGTGCTATAACTTCACTGTAAGAATTTGCTGCTTTATTTAATTCTTTTTCTATTGAATTGCTCCCGTCTTTATTCCACCAAGGACGTAAATTCTCTCCAAAATATTGAATGGAGTACAAATCATCATATCCTAACATTATAACATGATCTTTAGTTTCTTTTACCGATTCTTCTGGAAAAATGGTGCTTAACATCAAATCTTTCCCCTCTGCTACAAACTCACTATTGTTTCCTGTTATAAAATCGGTTTTAGCATTAATAGCAGTACTTACATTTTGTGTAACCTTAGCAGATTTTGGAGTTGCTATATACAAACTCCCCCAGTCTATCCGTAAGTTATCCCCTTTTTTTTCTAAAATGGGCTGCTCTACAGTTCCTGTTCTTATATAATCAACATCCGTAGTTTCGCCAGTTGAAGCAACCATTTTCTGACTCACAACATCTGATGCTAAAGCAGTGGATGCTCCAAAATAAACCTGTACTTTATGTGTATTTCCGTCATTAGATTTAGTCTTCATTGAAATATAAGAAACAGGTCTTGAAAACAACTCCAGATTATCCATAATTAATGGTGACGAAAATGTAAGATTTACATCCACAGCTCCACACTCTAAAACATAAGAAGTTTGGGTAGCAGAAACATTAAGAGATTTTTGTTTTGCAACAGTTGCAGTAGTTTCATCCTTTATTTTCTCTACAATTCCAGCGTCTAACGACTGTCCTCCTTGATTATTTTTAACATGAATAGCTAGTAAATTTCCTTTTGCTTTTAAGGCTTTAATAGCTTCTTTAGGAATATCATAATACTCATAGCTATCATTCCAACATTCACAAGTATATACCTCCACTCCATTTATATAAACTTCTACATTATCATCATGTCTAAGCTTTAAAAAAAGCTCCTCATAATTAGTGTTATTTAGATCAAATTGTCGTCGGTACCAAATATGATCGGTTGTCCATTTTGTTTTTGCTTGATCTCCATCGCCATAAGGTGCTGGTTTTGTTTCCCATGAAGAATCATCAAAATCATTAACTTGCCAATTATTATTCGGTTTGCTTTCTGTAATTTTTGCTTCATAAGTACTTTCTATCCCAGTAGGAACAATTGTTTTATAACTCGGTACATCATCCCCTAAAACTCGATACGAAACACCATCCACTTTAACCATTCCTATTAACGACTGGTTCGTTCCTGTCCAATGTTTAGTAGGAGATTGATTAATGTTGTCGGAAAAAGACCATATACTAAAATATGGATCGTGGGTTATTAAAGGATACGCTGAAGCTTGACGCGCATTATCTCCTTCTTTTGCTTGTGCTGTAATTACTGTTTTCTTTTCTTGTGTATTACAACTTGCAAGACATATTATTAAAATGATTAAAAAATTCTTATACATATATTTATTTTTAACTATTATACTAAACCATTCTGCTCTTAAAATAAAAAGTCTGCAGAAGACCGAAAGTCTGTTTACCTCAGATTCACTAATATATCTTTTTCCTCCCTTACCCTTCTAGCAAGACCTCCAAAGAAAAAGGAAAGATACATCCGTTAATCTGAGGCTAAAATTAATCCATTTCGACCTAGAACACTTCAAGATACTTAGAACAGGATCTGGGAAATAAAACCCTCAATGATGGATTAAAAACTACAGATCAATTTTCTCAACAGGAGAAAAAATCATATCCTCTACGCCTACCATTCTTACACCTATTCTGGCATATAATTGTTCCCTGTTTACAGTTGTTTCTGGAAGGTCAACACTTATATTTATGTTATTTAAATCGCTAAAATCTCCATCAGAAGCAATTATATTATAATCTCCATTGTCCGAAACAAACTGTGTTTTATTTACATACAAGGTAACACGCTCTATGTCTTTTGCATCGCTATCTGCAATTATTTTATTAATACTACATTTTCCTACAATGGTAGTCCCACTTTTAGTAAATTCAGCATTTTCAATTAGATAATAAGGTGTTACCTCTATATTCATTTCTGTATTTCCATTTAAATCAACAAAAATAGTATCCAATTGCTGCTCATTTATAATATTGGTTCTAAAAGGTCCTTGTCCTTTTACAAAAGCCAATCTATAATCTCCACTATACAATCTGGCACTAAACTTTCCTTCTTGATCTAAGGTCACTCCTAGAGGCGTTTCTTTCCCAAATCCAGATTGCCATAATTGAAAATCTACTTGGTTACTCCCTACTCTAATGGGCTCATTATTATAAACTACTTGCCCAGTAAAAAATGCATCGGGTTCCTCGTAATTATCTACTTTATCACAGGAAGCTAAAAAAGTAAGTGCTCCCAATATGAATATTGAATATTTTAATTTCATGTTTACAAGTTTATTTATTTTTCAAAAAATAGTAAGAATGTTCATTTCAATTTTACTCGATAATCGAGATTTTAATGCTCTGAAGCTTGCTTCGAAATGTTTTTTTAGTTTTTTCTTCTAATGCCTCGTGAGCTTGCTCCGAGGTAGTTTACTTCACATAATTAATAGACATTCCTCTTTTTTTCTAATTTCTATTACTGATTAGGATTTCTAATAATTTTAGGGTTGTTGTTAATAATATCATCTCCAATTTTAGAATAATAATTTCCAAGCCTAAAGCGGTCGGCTCCTGTTACCCTTGCTGGTTTTATAATTTTATAAATAAATTTCCCATCGTTTTCATTCCCTGGATTATATATTTTATAAGGCCAGATTCCATAAGGTTGGGTTTTACGTTTTAAAGGATCTCCAATGTTTTCTGTTACTTCGGAAGGACTAATAGGCGCTCCATCTAGTACTTTGTCTGCTATTCTCCATCTTTTGATATCAAAGAAAAAATGTCCTTCAAATGCAAGTTCTATATAACGTTCATGCACTATTTTATCAAAAGTTACATCTCCAGCTGTAAGTGAAGTTGTAATTCCGGCGCGACTCCTAATTTGGTTAAGATAATCTGCTGCTAATCCTCCTTGACCTAATTCAAAAGCAGCTTCTGCGGCATTTAATAATACCTCCGCATATCGGTAACGCATTTGCCACACATCACTTTTAACCCCACGCTGACCAGAACCTGCTTTAGGATCTTGAAATTTACGAAGGTAAAATCCTGTTTGTGCAGTAAATTCTAATCCGTCTATTGGTCCATCAAAACCAACCACTTGCACAGTTCCTAAATTACCAACTTCTTTTTGTTGTCCTCTAGAATCTCCGCTAATTATAGCTCCATCTGGCATTTGGTAACCTGCCCAAATATCGGTTTGTCGTCCTTTAAAAGACGAGCCTGGTAAAATAACTGTTCCCGCTAAACGGGCATCACGACCTTCAAAAATAGCTCCTACATTGTCATAATAAATAGGGTTTCCAGAAGCATCTACATTTGGTAAAGGCTGGTAAGTACCGTCTAAAGTTTCAAAAGATTGTACAAAGTTTAAAGAAGGATTTGTTCTGCCTCCAGACTCTTCTTCTGCTCCAAAAATAGGTTGATTTAATACTGTAAATTCATGTGTTTTACCACTCTGAAGTTTATAATCTTCAATAAAAATAACTTCAGGGTTTTCTACCTTATCCGTAAAAATACTGGCAAAATTTTCCGACAAATCAGGTTTCTTCTGATATAAAGCATACCCTCCTGCTTTTCCATCTATAATGTCTTTAGCAGCGGTTAATGCTTTTTGATAGTATGCATCTGCTTTAGCAGCAGGAATCCCAACTTCTCCTTCAGGTAAGGATACTTGAGGCGTACTTGCCCCATATTTAGCAATAGACCCTGCATACAATGCAGCTCTAGCTTCCATTGCCAGTGCTGCCGCTTTGGTAGCTCTAGATTTAGTTCCAACATTAGCTGGTAAGAAGTCTTTTATAGCTTCAGCTTCACTAATTACAAAATCATAAATGGTAGCTTCCGTTTCTCTTGGATGCTGTAAATAAGATGGATCTCCATTGAAATCATATTCTTCAGCTTCCAAAATTAGTGGCACGCCCCCCATTCTTTTAACTAATTCAAAATAATAAGAAGCCCTTAAAAATCGCGCTTCAGCAATAAATCGTTGTTTATCGGCGTCGCTTAATTCTGTAGCTGGTTCACAACGTTCTATAAATAAATTAATATCTCTTATATATGCATAGTCCCAGGTACCCCAATCTCCATATCCAAATTCATTGTTTTGAAAACTACCATACCTTCCTGTTTCCGACCAAAAGGCAATATTGAATTGTGAAATAGATACCCAATCTTCAATATAAGCGAAATCATAATAACGGTTATACAAACCAGCAATAACCGATAATGTTACGGCTGGGTCTGAAAACACTTGCTCTTCAGTTAAAATATCGGTAGGCTCTCTGTCTAGAAAGTCTTCGTCTTTATTGCAACTAGTACTTAGTAGCGCTGCAGTAATTACTATATATAAATACTTTTTCATGTGTTTATTTTTATCATTTTTAACAGTCACATGGAACATCCAAATAATCATTTCAATGTGTGTCTAAAATTTAGACATGGATGTTTCATTATTATTATTTTTTATGTTAGATGGAAAGATTAATACCAACATTAATTACTCTATTTTGTGGGTATTGTAAACTATTGTCGTCCACAACTTCTGGATCTACTCCATACTCTTCCAAGTTGTCAAAAGAATATAAGTTGTAACCGTTAACATAAAGTCTCAGTTTTTGTAATCTTAATTTATCTAGTACCACTTGTGGGAAAGAATACCCAAGCTCCATTGTTCTTATTCTAAAAGATGTAATGTTATGCAACCAAAATGTAGAATTCCAATTGTTACTATGGCTACCATTATTATAGCGTAAGCCAGGGTATTTCCCAGCAGTCCACTCGCTGTTAGGATCAAAAGGGTCCTCTCTTTTCCATCTGTCTAAAAATATTTCTGCTAGAGCTCCTTCGTTTATAAATGGTCTTCTAGATTCCCAGTTTTGATTCCAAGAATAGCCTGAATTTCCAGAAAAATCTGCCGTAAAATCAAAGCCTTTGTAACCTAATGATAGACTCAAGCCATAGTTTATTAATGGTTGTGTTTGATTGTAGCCTATTGGAGTTTCATCATATCCATCTATTTTTCCATCCCCATTAACATCTTTGTACATTATATCTCCAGGATTCATAGAAGTATTCCCACGTCCATCATTATTAATTGGATAATTATCTATTTGTTCTTGCGATTCAAATTGACCTATTGCTGTATATCCCCAGAAAATATTATTATATCTTCCTTCTGATGAATTTCTGTACTCATCATAAGAATTACCAAACCTAGGCTTGTAACTCTCTAAGAATTTTGTTTTGGTATACGATGCATTTCCAGAAACCATTATTGATAAATCTCCAATATTTCCGTAATAAGAAAGCGAAGCTTCCGACCCATATACAGCATCACTATTAACATTTTCGTCTGGCAAAGAATATCCCAATTCATTAGGTACTAGCACATCATACTTTCTACCTCTTAAGCCAGAGCGCGCTCTATAGAAATAATCAAAAGTACCAGTTAACTTTCCGTCAAATAGTCCAAAATCTACTCCTATATCGGTAATTTCACTTTCAAACCAAGAAAGGTTATCTATAGGTTGCCCTCTATCTGTACTCGGTACTATTGGATTTCCGTCAATAATAACTGGAGTTCCTCCATAATTATATCCAGTTAAATAATCAAAAGATCCAATTCCAATATCATCATCTCCCAACACCCCATAAGAAGCCCTTATCTTAAAGTCGTTTACAATAAAATCATCACCTACTAAATCCTTAATAAAAGGCTCTTCTGTAATTCTCCATCCACCAGAAATAGAAGGGAAAATACCTACACGCTTATCTGGAGCAAATTTCCAAGAAGCATCTCTTCTGATAGAAGAATTAATGTAATATTTATCTTTATAGTTATAGGTAAAGTTACCTACATATCCAATTCTAGCTTCTTCATATTCTGAATCGTCATATTGATCCATATCAGAAAAATATATTAATGGCAGTACATTTGTTCCTGGTACAGCATGTAAATATTGATTGGTTTCATTAATATCAATCCGCTCTATTAAGAACATAGCGCTTAAAGTATGCTCATCATTAATTACCTTATTATAATTTAAAGAACCTTGAAATACATTTTGGATTTTCTTGTGAGTAGTTCGCTCTCTAAAAGGATTGGTACTTCCTCCAGTAACTGTATATTCATCATTTTCTTGATCATACGTATAGGCATCATACGTATATTCATGTCCATTTTGCACTCTATCAGAAATAAAATAGGAATACATTCCTTTTGCTTTTAATCCATCTATAAAACCAAAATCGTATTCTGCAGTAAAGTTATTTTGCAATACTCTCCATGTATCTACATAATAGCCACCAACTTCAAAATTATGTAGTCCTGCATTTGTTTCATTATGACCAATATCATTTAAATATTCTGGATTATCGTTTGCATAAGGACGCTCAAATGGTCTATTTCTTAAAATTGCAAAACGAGGTTGCCAATAATCATCATAACCTGGAATTCCTGGGTTTTTTCGTTCTTCTATTCTTCCATTTATCTGAACTCCAACTTTTAGATTATTAGTTATTTGAGCATCAACATTACTTTGGATATTATCTCTATTGAAAGTCCATTCATCTCCAAAAACCGCTTCCTGATTTAATTTTGTGTACGATAAATAGTAGTTTATTTTTTCTGATCCTCCAGAGGCACTTACATTAAAACTAGTAACTGGAGCATTTTTTTTCACTATAAAATCCTTCCAATTAAAAGATTGATACCCTTGTGCTTCTCCTATTCTATATTTTTCTAATTCTTCTGCTGTAATAGCTGTAGAACCAAACTCATTTACTTCCGCCTCTGCCTTACCAAGCATATATTCATAAGAGTCGTTTACAGTTTCAGGGAATCTAGTCCAGTTTTGCCAACCTGTATACGCATCAATATTTACGGTACTTCTAGCTCCTTTTCTTCCTTTCTTTGTGGTTACTACAACTACCCCATTTGCAGCTCTAGAACCATATATTGCAGCCGATCCATCTTTTAATACCGAAATACTTTCTATATCGTTTGGAGATAAATTATTAAACTGTCCTACATCTTGCTGTACTCCATCTATTACATACAACGGATTCCCCATATTTCTAATCTGTACATTTGCTGAAGCTCCCGGACGCCCATCTGGCATTCTAAAACTAACCCCAGGAAGCTTTCCTGCCAAAGAAGTACTTACCGTACTCCCTGCGTGTACATTCTGAATATCGCTGCTTGATACTGAAGAAACTGCCGCTGTTAAATCCTTCTTCTCCACTGAAGAATATCCTACTACAATTACTTCGTCTAAAGCTTCAACATCTTCTTTTAATTTTACATTTACTGTTGTACGGCCGTCTACAGATACTTCTTGGGATTTAAACCCTATAGAACTAATTACCAAAACTGCATCTGAAGCAGCTGAAATCTGATAATTACCATCAAAATCTGTGGTGGCTCCACTGCCTTCTCCTCCTTTTACCAATACATTTACATAAGGTATCGGGACTTGATTCTCATCGGTTACTTTACCATTAATTGTTACTTGATCTTGTCCATACAAATTAGACATCGCGATAAAGCAAAATGTTAAGGCAAAAACCAATTGTTTAATTTGATTTTTAAAAGTTGTTTTCATTGAATTTCATTTTTTTGAAACATTCATTTTAAGTTAGCTTGTAAGTAAATCTTGAATACAAAAGCTTGGTAAGGCTTTTATCAGAATAAGAGTAAAAAAAACTTTAATTAAATTATCCAAAAAAAATAAAGTCGATTATCAATACCTCAATTAATTCTATTGAAAATTGATAATATTAAATTTTAAACTTTATTTTTTGCGATTTACTTAATTCAAAGTAGCGTATTATATGAATAATGTAGCTAGTGGTTTTGTTTCAATCTTTCGTACAAAATGTTCATTGTGTTAATTTTTCTTAAAATGAATGCAGAAATGAAACTATTTGCGGTATTGTGAGACAATTTGAACATGTCAAAAACACACCTTACTATACGGATTATCAGCTACTTATGAGCTAAGAATGTATTAAATATGCTTTTTAATTATCAACTAATTTATAATGCGCTAGAAAACGTCTAAAATTGGCTTATTAGACAAATAAAAACCTTGAAAAGTTAGCGTTATTTTTATAGGAATTTATAGGATCAGAATCTATACAAAAATAACTCTTAAAACATACCGTTTAGAACCTAAAAAGCTCCTAAGAAAAATTCTTAAGAGCTTTTTAGATCCCAAAACGGATGCTAATTTTATATATATGTATTATTAGTTAGTAAGTTCATTTATTACCTCTTGATTTATTTCACGAACTTTCTTAAAGTCCATTTTATCAACCTTCCTATCATAAGTCATAAACCCATTTACTTCTCCTTCAACATCGGTAGTTTGTGTGTAAACTGCTGCAGAAAATCCTGTTTTTACAAATCCTTTTAACTTCTTAGCATATTTAATATACTCCTCTGTTGTTTCTCTTGAATTTTTAAATTTTACATATCCCCAATTATTATCGGTTTTCCATAAATGTCCTTCTAATGGCAAGCCTATTCCTCCATACTCCCCTAAAACAGTAACTCTTTGTGCATCATATAAATACATATCTGGCCCTGGGTAATTATGTAAATCTAAAATATCTCCTGTTTGAAAATGGTTACCTCCACTAGCAGAATTAATCAAACGTGAAGGATCATATTGTTGCGTCCATTCTGTAATTTCTACAGTTTTAAATTGTCCCCACGCTTCGTTGAAAGGAACCCAAACTACAATGCTAGGATAAGAATATAAATAATCTATAATTTCTTTCCATTCTTTACGGTAAATCTGCTCAGATTTGGCGCTTCTTTTTAATGCTGTACCATCAAAATATTTTCTGTTTTGCCAAATTGGAGCAGCATCTCCGTTTGGCATATCTTGCCAAACCAAAATCCCTAATTCATCACAATGTGTATACCATCTAGCTGGCTCTACCTTTACGTGTTTACGAATCATATTAAACCCTAATTCTTTAGTTTTAACAATATCGTATTTTAAAGCCTCATCTGTTGGTGCAGTATACAGCCCATCTGGCCACCAACCTTGATCTAAAGGTCCAAATTGAAAATAATCTTTGTTATTTAACTGCATTCTAACAACACCATTTTCATCTCTCTTTTTGGAGATTTTTCGCATAGCAAAATAACTATCAACTGTATCTGTTGTTGTATCTCCACTTAAAAGTTTAACGGTTAAATCATATAAAAAAGGGGATTCAGGCGACCATAATTTTTGGTTTTCTATATAAATTTCAACTTCCTCATTAGCACTAGCTTTAGAAACCGCTATTACTTTGTTATTTTCTTTAATGATTACCTCAATAATATCTCCATAAGAAGCATTGGTTAATAGCGGTTTAACTTTAATAGCACTATTATCTATATCTGGTGTAATTTTTAAATTTTTTATGCTTTTTTCTGCAACAGGCTCTAACCACACAGTTTGCCAAATCCCCGTTACGGGAGTGTACCAAATACCATCAGGATTTTTTACTTGTTTTCCTCTTGGCTGCGGACCATCACTTGTAGGGTCCCAAACTTTTACCGTTAATTTTTGTTCTCCGCTACTTAAAAATGGGGTAATATCAAACGAAAATGGAGTGTATCCTCCAGTATGAGAACCTATTTTTACACCATTCAACCAAATATCCGATTTCCAGTCTACTGCTCCAAAGTGTAATAAAATATTACTTCCATCCCAATTGTCTGGTATGGTAAAAGTTTTATTATACCATAATTCATTTTCAGCACCTACTTCTTTCATTACACCAGAAAGACTAGATTCTACAGCAAAAGGCACTAAAATTTTTCCATCTCCTTTTTTAGGAGCTTCGCCTCCTTTTTTCTGAATACTATAATCCCATAAACCATTTAGGTTTTTCCATTCTTTCCTTACCATTATTGGCCTAGGGTATTCTCCTAAAACATTATTTACATCTATCTTCTCTGCCCACGATGTTTTTATTTTTTTTCCTGCGGGTTTCCATTGTTGCGCTACTGCCACAACACTAAACAGTAATGTTATCCCTAACAAAATGCTTTTTTCTTTAAATCTCAGTCGATTAATCATTTCTATTAAATATTAAAATAAGTTACAAAAACTAGAAGGTTCTTTTCAATCCCTCATAGAGGGTTTAATTCCCCGACGTTCTACGTCGAAATGAGTTAAATTATTTTCCTTTGAATACCTCGTAGGCTTGCCTCGAGGTAGTTGATCTAATACCTTCACTATACAAATTCTTAACTTGTAACTCTTTTTTTATCAATTCCCGATAAAAGATTAAAAATTGAATGGAAAAGAGTTAAAATTTCAAATTCATAAAACCAAAGTGAAGAATTTTAATCTAGTAGTCACTTCCCTTTTGTGTCAAAATTTCATATTTATTATTCAAAACCGACAAATTCAATGCTTTTAAGCTAGAAATTGCATCATAATGTTTAAAGAGGGAGATAAACCCACCAACGACAGATTATTGATTTGCTGTAATTCTTCCCTTATAAACACCTATAGAATAAAAGGCTATTAATAAAAAACAAACAGCTGGTAATATAAACGAAAAGTTAATTTCTGATACTCCTAAAATGCTAATATCATTTACTGCTGATCCTCCTAAATCTATTAAAATACCTTGCAATTGCGGTAATAAAGCACCACCAACTATTGCCATAACTAAACCTGCAGCTCCTATTTTAGAATCTTCTTCACTTAAACCGTTTAGTGCTATTCCATATATGGTAGGAAACATAATTGATAAAAATAAAGAAACCAATACCAAGCAATACAGTCCTATTTCATTTTGAATAAACATAGTGGCCAGACAGCAAAGCATTCCTAAAATTGAAAAATATAATAGCAAACGAGAAGAGCTCATAAATTTTAACAAATAGGTTCCTATAGCTCTTCCTATGGTGAATAAAATAAAAGCACACAATTGATAATTGGCTGCTACATCTGCAGTAATATTAATCCCTTCCGCATATTGGTATATGTATGTCCAGCACATAATTTGAGCTCCCATATATAAAACTAACGACAGAACACCGTATGCATAACGTTTGTTTTTAAATAATCCAGAAAAGGTTTTAGAGAGACTTACTTCCTCTTCTTTAGCCCGTACTTGCGGCATTTTACTTAACAAAATAAGAACTAATACTACTAAAACTACCAAGCCTAAAATTACATATGGATCTCTAATTACCATTAAATCTGAAGTTCTTATAAGTGCTTTTTTGGCTTCTGATAATGCTCCAAAATCATCAAAATCATCCGATTGAAGGTTTTCAAGAACAAAATACTTTGCAGCCAAAAGTCCGAGTACCAAGCCTACTGGATTAAAGGCTTGCGCCAGATTAAGACGCTGAATAGCCGTTTTACTATCTCCCATGGATAATATGTATGGATTTGCTGTAGTCTCTAAAAATGCTAAACCAAACGTAAGGACATATAAACCAAGGCAAAAAAACCAAAACTGCTCGTTAGTAGCTGCTGGATAAAACAATAATGCCCCAACTGCATAAAGAATCAAACCTATAATTATTCCTTTTTTATATGAATATTTACGTACAAAAAGTGCCGCTGGCAAAGCCATACAGAAATAACCTCCATAAAATGCCATTTGAACCCATGCCGCTTGAGAATTACTTAACTCCAAAACCTTCTTAAATGCCTGTACCATAGGATCTGTAACTGCATTTGCAAATCCCCAAAGAGCAAAAAGAGACGTTATTAAAATAAAGGGTAGAAGTATTGCTTTAGATACTACTGGTGTTTTGTCTGTGGTTTTCATAGTGTAATTTTAGTATTAAATTTCAGGAAGAATTGTTTTGATTTCATTCCAAAAAACATCGTTAAGGGTATAAGAAGCTCCTATTATATTTGCTACTTCAGTATTATCTATAATTTGAATTTTTAAGCTTGACTCTCCGTTCTCAAAAAGCTGTTCCAATCTAGGTAGAAATAATTTTGAAGACTTGGCAATACTACCTCCTATGACTAATAAATCAGGGGTGAAATTATTAATATAGGGCAGCATATACTCATAAAAATTGTCGCTAAACTCTGTAAATATTTCTTTTGCCGCATCTTCATTCTCCTCAATAATGCTTTTTACCCCATGTATTGTTTTCACCCCGAATTTATCTTGATATTTACTTAGAAACCATCTGGTGGAGAAATAATCATCAGAAATCCCATCTTTGTATTCTTTATCCCAAAGACATCCATTTTCTGGCACCCTATCTCCTGTTAATACAGGCATCATTCCATCAAAAAATGCAGCACCAAAACCAGTTCCTAAAGTAACCGCTATTACTTTTTTATCTGAAGAAACACCCCCTGTTAAGATACTCCCCAAACCAAATGAAGAAGCATCATTTAAAAACCGAAGCTTTAAATCTTGTCTAGACAGGTATTTTGGTAATTCTTCTACAACAGAAACATTATAAAGCGCCTCATACTTATCGTTTATTTCAAACATAGCTATCCCTTCTTTATACTTAAATGGTCCAGGCATAGCAAAACTGATTCCTTCTACTGTTTCTTCTATAATGGAAGCGAGGGTTTTATTAATACAATTCCCCCAAGTTTTTAAGATGTTTTCCTTACTATCTTTGGAGTTTACCTCCTGTTTAAAGTATGTTTTTGAAAGTGTTTTGTGGGTTTTCATATCAACCGCTGCGCAGGAAATATGACTCCCCCCTATATCCACTCCAATTGCTATTGGCATTTTTTATTATTTAAATTTGATAATTCAGTTCTTAAATCCCTCATTGAGGGTTTTTATTCCCGAGAGCCTGTCCAGAGTCTACCGAAAGGCTCTACGTCAAAATGGATTAAAATATTTTCCTTTAACTACCTCGTAGGCTTGCCTCGAGGTAGTTGATTAGTAATCCGCACTATTCCGTTTCCAATTCTAGTGATCCTCCTTCTACAAAAAGGGAATGAGAAATAAAGTATCCATCTATTTTTTTGGTATTAACATTTATTGCTTTTAATTTTCTCTTTGCTGAATTTGCTTTGATTTTTAAAAGCTTATTGGTTGAAGTTTTTATACTTACTTCATCAAAAAGAGGAATGCTCACTAAATATTCGGCATCAGATGGTGAAAAAGGATAGAGTCCCATTGCACTAAAAACATACCATGAAGACATTTCTCCTGCATCATCCATTCCAGGCAATGCCAATCCATGTTCTCCCGTTCCGTAATAATCTTTTAAAAGCGCATCTATTACTTTTTGAGATTTATAGGGTTTATCTACAAAATAATATGAGAAAGGAGCCTCATGTCCTGGTTGATTTCCTTGACAGTATTGCCCCATAAAGCTAGATACATTTCTTGCAATATGCTCTGGATTCCAAGGAGTAGTAAATAAAGAATCCAATTTGGCTTCAAAAGGAGCTGCGCCTCCATACAATGCCACAAGTCCTTGCATATCATGAGGCGTATAAAAAGAAACCTGCCATGCATTTGCCTCTCTATACATATATTCATAATATGGATATTGCGGATCAAATGGAGTAATCCAATCCCCATTTTCCAAGCGCCCTCTCATAAAGTTGGTTGCAGTATCAAAAACATTTTTATAATTTTTGGAACGCGCCAATAAGTCTTTATAATGCGCTTCATCGTTCATTTCTTTTGCTAATTGTGCTAAGGAATAATCGTCGTAGGCATATTCTAAAGTTTTAGAAACTCCCGCCTTTGCTTTGGTCTCCACATGTGCATTTTCCACCTTAGGGTCAGAAATATATCCCTTTTCAATATATTCTGTTATAAAAGGTCTTGTTCCTCCTTCTTTATAAGCATTGTTTAATAATAATTGATATGCTTTTTCAACATCAAAATTATTCAAACCTCTTTTATAAGCTCCTGTTATGTAGGAAGCAGCATGATCTCCATGAAAGAAAGTAGGAATAAAATCTCGTATTTCTCCTCTATCAATTAATGAAGAAATAATATCGTTGCTTACTTTAGGGGAAAATAAATCTAATAAAACCACTTTATTTCGGTAGGTATCCCATAAAGAAGGAATGGTATAATATTGAAAGTCTTTTTGTTGGGTTTTTCCTGCATCATCGGTAAACTCCCCATTGATATCGCTTCTAAGTGCTGGCCATAAAAAAGATCTATAAAAAGACGTATAAAACATTTCCTTTTCCTTTTTACTCCCTCCAGAAACTTCAATTTTAGAGAGTAAGGTTTCCCAAACTACATTTCCAGATTGTTTTATTTCTTCCAATGTTTTATTTCCAATCTCTTGAGTCAGATTTTCCTTCGCGTTAGCTATACTTACAAAAGATAAACCTATTTTTAGAACAACAGGATTTCCATCATCAGATACGCTTATTAACGCATAACCATTGCTTGCTCCTTCATTCTTTTTTTCTATTCCTGATGTTTGCTGACTCACTTCTGCATAAAAATAGATTTTTTCTCTTCCCATTTGTTGAAAGCCACTCACTCCATTTTTACCTACCAAATTAATCTCCCAATTATCTACATGATTATTAGAACGACCTAAATCGAAAAGAAGCTTTCTCCCCTGATTATTCTCAAAAGTATATTGATGAATTCCGCTTCGTAAAGTGGAACTTAATTTTACATCCACTTTATAATCTTCTAGAAAAACCTCATAATAGGCAGGAGAAGCATTTTCTTTTTTATGACTAAAAGAAGATTTAAAAGGATAGGTAGCATTTGCTGCAACAGGTAAAATAGGAATATTACATAGATTCCAATGACCTTTATTGGTATGAGTAAACCCTATAATTTCTGTGTCTTCATACTCATACCCTGCTCCAGAACCGTATTTGGTAATAGGACTTAATTGCACCATAGCATTGGGTAAAGACGAGCCAGGATACGTTAATCCTGCCCATACCCGCCAATCTTTTGGAGGTGTATATCCAATAGCTTTAGGGTCTGTTAAAGGGGCTGTTCCTATAAAAGGATTTACATAGGAAGTATAATTTACTTGCTCTTGATCTCCTTTATTATCTTCCGCAGCTTGTTTATTACAAGACGCAAAAAAGAGAGAAACTAGGAGTATACTTCTCCATAGGTTTTTCACTTTTATAATTTTCATAGTAGGTTTATTTTAATAATTCAGGGTTGGTTTTGTAGGTTTCCCATAGTAACTCTCCAAATAAAGTATTTGCCCATGCAAACCAAGATCTAGAAAAGTCTTTTGGATTATCCTTGTGGAACGACTCATGCATAAAACCTGTATCTCCGTGTGTATTCTTTAAGGTCTGAATAGACTCTCTAATTTCTTCTGAATCGCTACTAGTTAATCCTTTCATTATAATCGACATTGGCCATACCATATCCATTCCTACATGAGGACCACCAATTCCTTCGGCTGCTTTCCCCTTAAAGAAAAATGGATTATCTAAAGACCATACAAAACGTCTTGTATTCTGATAGGTTTTATCATTTACATCTATGGCATCCAAATACGGTAGCGCCAGTAAACTAGGTACATTTGCATCGTCCATAAGTAAATGATTCCCATAACCATCAATTTCAAATGCATAAATATCTCCATGTTTTGGATGGTTAACAATAGCATATTTCTGCAAAGCCATTTCGACCTCTTTACTTAAAGCTATTAATTGATTTGCTAAATCTACATCCCCATGAATTTCTGAAACCATTTCTGCTGCTTGCTTTAAACTAACTACAGCAAAAAAGTTTGAAGGAATTAAAAAGGAAAATACGGTAGCATCGTCACTTGGTCTAAAAGCAGAACAAATTAAACCTATTGGTTTAACAGGGTAGCCATAACCTCTTAATGCTCTCGTATCTGTAGCATGTGGAGTTTCTCGCATAAAAGAATAAGGTCCAGGGTTTTCTTTTTGCTGCTGCTCCTTAAATGTTTTCAAGGTTGCTTGAATTGCTTTTTTCCATTCTGCTCCAAAAAGCGTTTTTTCGCCTGTTTTTTTCCAATAATTATAAGCTAATCTAATTGGATAACACAAAGAATCAATTTCATATTTACGCTCATGAACCCCAGGTTTCATATCGGTATAATCACTCGCCCATTCTCCTCTTTTATTTGGATCATCGTAAAAAGCATTCGCATAGGGATCCTTTATAATATAGCTGGTTTGTCTGTTAATTACCCCAGCTATTAAATCTTTTAAATGTGCATCTTCATCTATAAAAGCCATATAAGGCCATACTTGAGCAGAACTATCTCTAAGCCACATAGCGTCTATATCTCCAGTAATAACATACGTATCTGGCTTACCATTTTCATTAGAAAAAGTAACTGTAGTATCTAAAGTATTAGGAAAACAGTTGTTAAATAACCATGTTAATTCTTCATCTTTTACGTTTTTCGAAAACTCTTTTATTGCTTTTTCAATACTCTTACTCGTAAAGTTTCGCTGATTCTCTGCTACTCTAACTGTTGGAAATTGTTTTATTGGTGCAGCTGTTAAATCTATTGGGTTTAGAAAAGCTAAACTCCCTGCCATGGCGGTGTTTTGTATAAATTTTCTTCTTTGCATACTAAATATCCTTTATTAATCTAGACCTTCCCTCTCTTTAAGTCTTCTTACAACCTTTATAAGTATTACCTCACTTAATTGTATTGACATATAGGCTGCTTGTATGAGAGGTAGTTTTCTAGTAGATTAGTTGGTTTTTATTTTACAGTTAACATAAATTTTACAAACGCAATATACTAAAACGTTTTAGTTTTGAAAAAAATAATTTAATTTTTAATTATTTTCATTAATGTTCAGTAGGCAAAGGGACAAAGTTGTAAATGAATCAATTTGGAAATTTGAAAATGTAAAATAAGTAATAAAAATACTGACTTCGGATTCCCGACCTTTCAGTATTCAGTATTCAGTATTCAGTTAGCAGAGCTCAGTTAGCACTATTCTTCTAAAACTTCATAACAACGTAACATTGTAACCTCTTAGCTTTTTTTACTTTCTACTATAATTCCTGTCTCCTAACCTTACAGTATTCAGTTAGCAGTACTCTTCTAAAACTTCATAACAACGTAACATTGTAACTTCTTTACTTTTTTACATTCTACTATAACTCCTGTCTCCCGACCTTTCAGTATTCAGTTAGCACTATTCTTCTAAAACTTCATAACAACGTAACATTGTAACTTCTTAACTTTTTTACATTCTACTATAACTCCTGTCTCCCGACCTTTCAGTATTCAGTTAGCAGTACTCTTCTAAAACCTCATAACAACGTAACATTGTAACTTCATAACTTTTTTACTTTCTACTATAATTTTCAGTCTCCCGACTTCGGACTTCTGCCCCCCAACTTATTCAATCTTCAAATCTTTCAATCTTTCAATCTTTCAATCTTTCAATACTTATTAATATACTCCGTTGGTGTCATATTAAATTGTTTTTGAAAATTTCTCCCGAAGCTAGTTTGAGAATTATAACCCACCATTTCAGAGACTTCATAAATTTTATAATCACCTGTTTTTAAAAGCTCCGCTGCCTTTTTAAGTCGCGTAATATTTATTAATTCATTCGGACTTAAATTGGAGAGGTCTTTTATTTTTCTGTAGAGGGTAGAGCGACTCATATTCATTATTTCTGCTAATACTTCAACACTTAAATTTGGATCTGAGAGATTGTCGTAAATAACTTTATCCAGAGATTTTATAAAAGATTCATCTGGTTTTGCATGTCCAATGCTTTTTATATGTGCCAAAGGAGAACTCGAATAGTGTTTCATGATATGCTTTCTATTCTCCAAAATATTTTTAATTTGGATATGCACATATTCAATAGAAAAAGGCTTTTCAATATAGGCATCTGCACCACACTCTAGACCTTCTACCTTTGCATTTATAGCACTTTTTGAAGTAAGCAAAATAACTGGAATATGACTAGTTTCAAAAGAGGTTTTTATCTTTTTACACATTTCAAAACCACTCATTCCGGGCATCATAACATCACTAATAACTAGCTGAATATTCTCTATTTGAATTGTTTCCAATGCTTTTTCGGCAGTATTAGCCTTTACAATGGAATAATCATTCTCTAAATCATTAGCTAAAAAATCTAGAAGATCTTCATTATCTTCAACTAAAAGAATTGTTGTTTGTTTAACTTCCTTCACTGCATTACTCTCTTTTACATCTTCAATTATATTTTCATTTAAAAGAGGCAATTTATTTTTTTCATAGAAATCAAATTTCCGTTCTTGATAAAGCGGCAGTTTTAGAATAAAAGTATTCATATAAACATCTATAGTATCCAATATTAGCGTTCCATTATGTAATTCTGTTAACGAATACGCCAAAGACAATCCGATCCCTGTACCTGTTTGATGATTTGCCTCTGGAAGCCTAAAGAATGGTTCGAATATTTTTTCTTTTAAATGATGAGGAATTAGCTCCCCATCATTCTTAACAATCAAAACAAACTCATTTCGATCCTTTTTAATTATTACACTAACTTTATTTTTAGCATATTTAATAGCGTTATTGAATAAATTACTCAAAATCTTTTTTAGAGCCTCTTCATCTGCATGTGCGTATACATCTTCATCTGGACAATAAAGTTCAAAAAGCAATTCTTTTTCTTTTATTGCATTGCTAAAACGAGTGTACGTATTTTTAAGAATATTTGTAATATTTACCTCTATAAAGTTTAAGTTTAGCCCTTCTATCTCTGTCTTCCTAAAATCTAATAACTGATTTACTAAATCTAAAAGTCGTGATGTATTTTTAGACATAATATTTAGATTATCCTTCATAAAAGCATTCTGACTATCTACTTTTAATAGTTTTTCAAGCGGACTTTTAATCAATGTAAGTGGAGTTCTAATCTCATGAGCAATATTGGTAAAAAACTCTATTTTAGCTTGATATACCTCTTTCTCTTTTTTGTTATTAAGTTGTCTTATCTTCCTATCATTCTTCTCTACGGTAAGTTTATGATAATAGATAATAATAGAAATTACGAGTAAAGAAACAATCAAAATATAGCACGCGTATGCAATAGTACTAGCCCAAAACGGCGGTGCTATGTCAATTTCCAAATCTCTGCCCATACTCCAAGAGCCATTCCAATTAAGCGCTTTATATTTTAAGGTATAAGACCCTGGAGACAGCTTTGTAAAATATGCAGTATGACTTTTATTTAATTCGACCCAATCAGTATTCAATCCTTCAAGTTTGTACCAATATTTTGTCATTTGGGGAGCATTATAACTCAATGCAGCCACATCCACACTTATGGAAGATTGATTATGCTTTAAATTTAATTTCTCAATACTACTAATAGAACCTTGGATTGGTCCCTCTGGATCTGCTAAATTAACCTCCTTATTATTAATTTTTATATCGGTAATATATAAAGGAGGGGTATACGTATTCTTAACAAAGTTTTTCTGATTGAAAAAAATCATCCCATCAACACTTCCAAAATACATGTTTCCTTGTGCATCTTTATAAGCCGCATTGTAATTAAATTGATCGGTAGTTAAGCCATTTGCTTTGGTATAAACTTTAACATCTTCACTTACAGGATTAAATTCTACCAACCCATTGGAACTACTTATCCAAAGATTTTGTTTGTTGTCTTCCAAAATGGAATAAACCAAATTACTAGGAAGCCCATTTTTTACGGTAAAGCGTTCAAAATTGCCTGTACTATGGTTGTATTTATTAAGTCCATTTTCCGTAGTAATCCAAACAGTTTCATTACTACTTATAAATACCTGATTGATGGCGTTGCTACTTATACTATTTTCATCTTGAGGATTGTAGGTAAAATTTTTCTTTGCGCCAGAAGTTTTATCAATTAAATACAATCCGTTTCTATAAGAACCTACCCATAACTCATTCTTTTTTGAGGCTGCCATTGTTGTAAAAAAATACCTTTCTGGGAGCATACTGTAATCTTCAAAAAAGTCCTTTTCTTTATTGTATTTCTGGATCCCAGAGGTTGTTAAAATTAATATTTCTTTGTCAAGCGTTTTAAATATTGAATACACAAAATTACTGTGTAACCCTCCTTTACTTCTTAGTCCGTAATGTTTTATAACCAAACCGGTATCTTTATCCAAAGCATCCAATCCATGCTCAAAAGTTCCTACCCAAATTTTATCTTTATCTGGTAATATTCCATGAATGTTATAATAAGCTAGCGCTGTTTTATCATCATTTTTGGGATTAATATTGATAAACTTTTCTGTCTTCGGATTAAATTTATTAATCCCAGCGTCTTCGGTGCCAATCCATAAATTCCCGTCTTCATCTTCTTTAATTTCTCTTACAATATTTCCACTAATTGAATTTTCATTAAACTTTGGAAAATACTTTTTAAAGGGAGTATATTGTTTAGGATAATAGTTAATTCCGCCAAAATAGGTGCCCAACCAAACTCCTTGCTCATTATCTACCGTTACTGTATAAATAGCATTGTCTGATAAGGCATAATGATCTTTATAGTTTTTCTGTAAATGTGTAGATTTTTGGGTTTGCAAATTATAGATATAGAGTCCGTTCTCCGTCCCTATCCACAATTCGTCTGCTCCTTTTTTTGTAAAATCCCTTACATAAATTGGTTCATTTTCATTTTCAATGATGTTTTGCTGAGTTCCATTTTGAATATTAAATTGGATAGCTCCATGATTTTGAGTTCCTATAAGAATTTCTTTTGAGGATAGCGACTCAATGGTGGATATAATATAAGGAAACTCGGTGCTGTCTATAGGCTTAACCCCTACCGATGTGAAATTTACATTATTAGCATCGTATTTATAAATTTGGTTGAAAGAAGCTATCCATAAAGTATTATCTGGACTCTTTGTAATACTAAGCGCATCAAAAAAATCTGCAGGATCAAAAACAACGTATTTATTAGTGTCAACCTCATATTTATAAAGCGTTCCCCCAGCTATAAACCATATATTTCCATCAATATCACTTTCTATATCTTGAATAGATTGATTCTTTGTAATAGATAACAGAGTAAATTTATCTTGGTCCTTATCAAACTTATACAAACCATTATCTGTACCAACCCATAAAAAGTTTTGATGCTCGTAGATAGCTTGTATAAAATTACTTCCAATGCTTGCATTATTTAATGATTCGTTTCTGTATAACTTATAATTATACCCATCAAACCTATTTAAACCATCCTTTGTTCCAAACCACAAAAAACCGTCCTTGTCTTGCAAAGAGCAAATAACAGAATTATGAGATAAGCCATCTTCAACTTGAAAATGCTTTAAATAATACTCTTGAGATCTAACAACAAAACTTACTTGTAGAATAAAAATTAAAAATAGCAGGCCTTTCTTCAATGTTTTAAAATTTTGTGAAAAAGTACTAATAATCTTTATACATATTGTTTCATCAATCCTCATTTTGATTCATTTAAAAGAAAAACAGCAATCCAAAAGTAACTTTGGATAGATTGGATGAAAAAATGAAACATTAGTTACAGCTATAAAACCTAATAAATGATCTAATTTGCTATTAGTTAAGAAATCAATACAAAATGAAGATTATTATTTTCTAATTACCAAAATAGGGGTTAAATAATTAACATATATCAAAATTACAGTATGCTATTTAACTCTCAAATCTAATTAAAAAATGTAATTTATATGCTGAAAAGTATTCCTCATTTTGAGTCAGAGATAACTATGAGACAAATAGCTAAATACATTACAATTTAAAAGAATAAAAGTTCAATTAACTACCTCGAGGCAAACCTACGAGGTATTCAAAAGAAAATAATTTAACCCATTTCGACGTAGAGTCCTTAGGTATATTCTGGACAGGCTCTCGGGAAATAAAACCCTCAATGAGGGGTTTAAAAAATAGATTTATCAACCCATGAAACTATACTATTTACAAATTATACTGCTATTTACATTATCATTAGGGGCACAAAACACTACGTTTACAAACCCTGTTTTACCTTCTGGTGCCGATCCTTATAGCACCTACCATAACGGGTATTACTACTACACAAATACTGTTGGTAATAAATTGATACTTTGGAAAACCAAAAATTTAGCAGAACTTGAAAATGCAGCGCACAAAACTATTTGGACACCTCCCGAAACAGGAATGTATTCTAAATCTATTTGGGCGCCAGAATTCCATATTATTAATGGCAAATGGTATGTTTATTTTGCTGCAGATAATGGCGACAATAACAACCATAGAATGTATGTGCTGGAAAACAGCGCTGAAGACCCGTTTAAAGGCGAATGGGTTTTTAAAGGGAAAATTGCAGCCAATCCAGATAGGTGGGCTATTGATGGCAATGTTTTTGAATACAAAAAACAATTATATATGATATGGTCTGGCTGGGAAGGGTCTGTAAATGGGCAACAAAATATTTACATTGCTCCTATGAAAAATCCTTGGACATTAGACTCCAATAGAGTTTTATTGTCTGAACCTACCTATGTGTGGGAAAAACAAGGAGATCTAAACGATGCTAATAACCCTCCGCATGTAAATGTTAATGAAGGGCCACAATATTTAGAACATAACGGGAAGATTTTTATTGTATTTTCTGCAAATGGATGCTGGACAGATTACTATTCTTTGGGACTTTTAAGCTTGGAAGGCGATGATATTTTAGATCCATCTGCTTGGAAAAAACATTCAAAACCTATTTTCAAAAAATCGGAAGAAAATGGAGTCTATGCTCCAGGACATAATTCGTTTTTTAAATCTCCAGATGGTACAGAAGATTGGATTCTTTACCATGCAAATTCTAACCCTGGAGAAGGATGCGGATCTAAAAGGTCTCCGAGGATGCAAAAAATTTCATGGAATAAAGATGGCTCCCCAAATCTAGGGATTCCCGTTTCAGAAGACACCACATTACAAATTCCTTCAGAATAAATTATTTATAAAGTCCATAATGGGCATGTAATAGGCAATGACCAATACCAAACGAAAATAATAAGAATACTAGAAAATAATTAATTGTGAAAATGTAAATAAATGAAAAAGCAGCTTTTAACTACCAAAATTTTTACGTTTCAATTCCTGATAGCTTTCATTCTATCTTCTTGCACCACAAATACAAATAAAGAGATCGATACAAAAAAAGAAAGCACCTTTGTAACTTCTGTGCACCAAGAAGTTGCTTTAGGAGAAATTCAACCAAATGGCTGGCTCGAAGATCAACTTACTATAATGCTAAATAATTCTACAGGACATTTAGATGAAATTTATGATAAAGTAAAAATAGATAATGGTTGGCTTGGTGGAAATGGCGATGATTGGGAAGAAACTCCATATTGGTTGGATGGAGCAGTTCCATTAGCCTATCAATTAAATAATGAAAGACTTAAACAAAAAGTAAAAAAATATATTGATTGGAGTATTGAAAACCAACGCCCTTCTGGATATTTCGGACCGATTACAGAATGGGAAAGAGAAACAGGAAATAAGGTAGATTTTGAAAATGCAGATAAAGGAGAAGATTGGTGGCCAAGAATGGTGATGTTAAAAGTAATCCAGCAGTATTATACGGCAACAAAAGACAAACGTGTAGTCCCATTTATGGAGAAGTATTTTGACTACCAATTAAAAACACTTGATAAATGTCCGATTGGAAAATGGACAGAATGGGCGCAATCTCGAGGAGTCGAAAATATAAGAATAGCTCAATGGTTGTATACAGTTAATGGCGATGAAAAGTTATTAACCCTTGCAGAAAAAATTAAGAAGCAATCTTTTGCCTGGAGTGAATGGTTAGGAAATAGAGATTGGGCAATTAACGCTACCGTAAATCCTGATGGAAAAACATGGATGCATCGGCATGGAGTAAATGTAGGAATGGCGATTAAGGAACCAGCAGAGAATTACCAAAGAACAGGAGACTCTACTTATCTAAAAGCTTCCAAAATAGGCTTTAATGATTTAATGACTTTACATGGATTACCAAATGGAATTTTCTCTGCAGATGAAGATTTACATGGAAATGCCCCCATTCAAGGTACCGAACTTTGTGCTGTTGTGGAAACAATGTTCTCTTTAGAAGAAATTATTGGAATTACAGGAGACCCATTTTATATGGATGCGTTAGAAAGAGCTACATTTAATGCTTTGCCGCCTCAAACTACAGACGATTTTAACGAAAAACAATATTTCCAACTAGCCAATCAAATAGAAATTGATAGAGGAGTATATGCTTTTACGCTCCCTTTTAATAGAGAAATGAATAATGTTTTAGGCGTTAAAAGTGGTTATACTTGTTGTTACGTAAATATGCATCAGGGATGGACAAAATTCACACAACACTTGTGGTTTAAAAATAAGGAAGGAGGTTTAGCAGCATTAATTTATAGTCCGAATACAATTTCAACTAAAATAAAAAATCAAGAAATAGTCATAAAAGAGAATACCTCCTACCCTTTTGGAAAGGATGTGAATTTTGAGATAACAACTGGAAAAGAAATTGACTTTCCTATGGATTTTAGAATTCCAAAATGGTGCAATAATGCCTCTATTACTGTTAACGGAGAAAAAGTAATTTTTGAAAAAAATAAATCGATTGTCACAATTAATAGAACTTGGAAAAATGGAGATCTTATAAAACTTAGTCTTCCAATGGAAGTAAAAGTTTCTCAATGGGCAGAAAACTCTCGTGCAATAGAAAGAGGTCCCTTAGTTTATGGACTAAAAATGAAGGAAATATGGCAGCAGGAAACTGAAAAAACAGAAGGAAACTATTTTACGGTACACACCAATTCCGATTGGAATTATGGATTACTTCGTGAAGATATTGAAAACACTAATAAAAATGTAAAAGTAAGTAGCTCTCCTTTAAAAGAAGATTTTAAATGGAATATAGAAAACGCTCCCTTTGAATTAAAAATTCGTGCAAAGAAAATTCCAGATTGGCAAGCTGTTAACGGGCTAGCACATCTCCCAGTTTCTGGACGTGAAGGCATTTATAAAGGAAATGTAACAGATAAAATTGAAACCATAAACTTAATTCCAGTAGGATTTACTAAACTGAGAATACAAGCTTTTCCCGTTGTTAACTAATTAAATATAAACACCATAAATAAATTTAAAAATGAAAAATATTTGCTCAATACTACTACTACTTTTAGTATGTAATCTAGGTTTTTCTCAGGAGAACCCTGTCTTAAAAACAAATAAATGGTCAGCTGAAAAAGCACAATCGTGGTACGACTCTCACAACTGGATAAATGGAGCAAATTTTGTTCCAAGTACCGCTATTAATCAGCTTGAAATGTGGCAAGAAGATACTTTCGACCCAGAAACAATTGACAGAGAATTGGGGTATGCTGCTGGAATCGGTTTTAATACTATGCGAGTGTATTTACACAGTTTAGCCTATAAAGTAGATAAAAAAGGCTTTAAAAAACGTGTAGAGGAATACTTAAATATTGCAGACAAGAATGGAATCAAAACAATTTTTGTATTCCTAGACGATGTTTGGGATGCAAATCCTAAAATAGGGAAACAGCCCGCTCCAAAACCAGGAACACATAATTCTGGATGGGTACAAGATCCTGGGTATCCTGCCTCAAAAAACGAAGCTAATTTTCCAGAATTAGAAACCTATGTAAAAGACATTTTAAAAACTTTTGCTAATGATGAGCGCATCTTATTATGGGATTTATATAACGAACCTGGTAACAATGGAAAAAGTAATGAGTCGCTTCCGCTATTAAAAGAGATTTTTACATGGGCACGAGAAGTAAATCCGTCACAACCAATAAGTGCTGGAATATGGAAATGGGATGAAAAAGAACTAAATGAGTTTCAGGTAACAAATTCTGATATTGTAACTTATCACGACTACGAGGGACCGGAATGGCATTTAAGAGTTATTCAATTGTTAGAATCTTTTAATCGCCCATTAATTTGTACAGAATATATGGCAAGAACCAGAAATTCTAGGTTCTCTAATACACTTCCTATGTTAAAAGAACATACTATTGGAGCAATTAATTGGGGATTGGTTAACGGAAAAAGTAATACCATTTATGCCTGGGATACCCCAATAGCTAATGGAGATGAACCTATAGAGTGGTTTCATGATGTGTTTAGAAAAGATGGAACTCCATATCGTGAAGATGAAGTTAATTTAATTAAAAAACTAAATAACAAATAATGTTCAATTCAATAAAACATATCTCACTTATAGCAATTTCTATACTTTGTTTTGCTTCTTGTAAAAAAGAAAAAAAAGAGAAAGCAGCTACAAAAGATGTTGTAGAAGTAATCAAAAAAGACTCCATTGCTTCCTTATTAAAAACCAAAAATTTTGACACTATTGTCAACGGAAAAAAGGTACAATTATACTGGATTCAGAATAGCAATATAAAAGCAGCATTTACAAATTATGGAGGGCGAATAGTAGGATTATGGGTGGCAGATAAAAAAGGAAAGATGATAGATGTTGTTGCAGGAATGGATAGTGCAAAAGGATTTATAAATTCTACCGAACCTTATTTTGGAGCTACAATTGGACGTGTAGGAAATAGAATTGCTAAAGGAAAATTTACCTTAAACGGAAAAGAATATTCAATTCCAATAAACAATGGAGAGAATACCTTACATGGAGGAAAAAAAGGATTTCAAGATGTTGTTTGGGAGGCAAAAAAAGTAAATGAGCACACCATTGCATTAAAATATAGTGCAGCAGATATGGAAGAAGGTTTCCCTGGAAATCTAGATGTAACAGTTACCTATTCTATTACAGAAGATAACGCTGTAAAAATAGAATATAAAGCAACAACAGATAAACCTACGGTTGTAAATTTAACTAATCATGCTTTTTTTAACCTGAATGGAGAAGGAAGTGGTTTTATTTTGAATCATAAAGTTCAAATTTATGCTGATAAATACACCCCTGTAGATGCTGGTTTGATTCCTACAGGAACTATAGAAGACGTGGAAGGGACTCCATTTGATTTTAGAACTCCACATACTATTGGGGAACGCATAGAAGAAACCAATAAGCAATTAACCTTTGGAAAGGGGTACGATCATAATTTTGTACTTAATGGGAGTAAGAAAAATGGGTTAAACCACGTGGCTACTATTGTAGGCGATAAATCTGGAATTATTATGGATGTAACAAGTGAAGAGCCAGGGGTACAATTTTATAGTGGAAATTTTATGCAAAGTAAAAACACTTTTAAATCGGGGGTTAAAGATGATTTTAGAACCACGTTTGCGCTAGAAACACAACACTTTCCAGATACTCCAAATCAGCCTAACTTCCCTTCAATTACTTTGAATCCGGGGGAAGAATACCATACCGTTTCATTATATAAGTTTTCAGTAGAAAATAACTAAAGTACGCTGCACTATAAAGTGCAGCGCTCTATAAATCTATTTACCATAAATTCATAGCTATATCTTTTATTTCCTACCTATGCCCTAACAGCAACTCTTTACGGTATGAAAATGGTATAGCTGTGAATTTTTGGTTAAAATATGTGTACTTAAAAGTATGACAAAAAAATTTAGGCTTTGTTCAAACCATTGCTACAACCAATAACACTATTAATCGAGACCTATTAACGATGAATTATTTTAAAATAAGTTTACTTTTTATATTTATAAGCATTTATGCTTTTGGACAAGACCTCTCCAATGACCAAATATACTTAGCCGATCCTACTATATTTAAAGATAATAACACTTACTATTTGTATGGAACTAAAAGCGATCCTAGAATTGATGGAGAAGGCTTTTTAGTATATACTTCAAAAGATTTAAAAACTTGGGAAGGTCCAAAAGGAGTACAAAATGGATATGCCTTAAAAAAAGGAGAAGCTTATGGTACTAAAGGTTTTTGGGCACCACAAATTTTTAAATATCAAGGCAAATATTATATGGCTTATACTGCCAATGAAAACATTGCAATTGCAACAAGTAACAGTCCGCTAGGTCCTTTTAAAAATAACATGGAAGCCATTAAAGCTCCTGTAAAACAAATAGATCCCTTTATTTTTTTTGATAACGGAAAGGCATATATGTACCATGTAAGATTGCAAAATGGGAATCGGATTTTTGTAGCTGAAATGAATAAAAATCTAAATCAAATAAAACCAGAAACCCTAAAAGAGTGTATCAATGCAAAAGAAAAGTGGGAAGACACTCAAAATGTGGAATGGCCAGTAGCGGAAGGACCTACTGTTTTTAAAAAGAAGAAGCTATACTATTTAATCTATTCGGCAAATGATTTTAGAAATCCAGATTATGCTGTAGGTTATGCTACAAGTAAAACCCCAATTGGACCTTGGAAAAAAGCTACAAATAACCCTATAATCTCTAAAAATAATATCGGGTCCTTAGGAACTGGACATGGAGATATTGTTATTGATAATTCTGGGCAAACTTATTATGTTTTGCATACACACAACTCAAATAACAAAGTGCATCCTCGTAAAACTGGAATTGTAAAATTAAATACTCAAAATTCTAAACTACATATTGAACCAGATAGTTTTAATTGGATAAAAGTTATGCATTGAAAAAAAAAAGCTATTATTAATAGATAAGAAATATGAACCCTTAAATGTTTTAATGCTTTGCTAATATGAGTTTCTACAGTACGGACAGAAATATTTAGTTCCTCAGCAATTTCATGATTAGTATATTCTTCAATTCTACTCAAATAAAATACATTTTTACATTTTTCGGGAAGCGTTTGTATAGTTTTATGAACCTGTGTTTCTAGATCTTTGTATTCTATTGCATTTTTTACATAATCTTCAGAAGGAAGGAAATTTAAATGTTCGTTATTAATTTGTGTATACTTTTCATCTCTTAAAGCATTTGCTATTTTATATTTAAGAGCCCTAAAAAGATAAGATTCTATATTCTTTATTTTTGCAGTTGGAGCCTTCTCCCATATACTAATAAAAATATCTTGTAAAATATCTTCACAAAGCTGTTGGTGGTTTAAAACTTTGAGTGCATAGAGGTACATTTTTTTCCAATAAACATCATAGTATAATACTCCCCAAATTTAGGACAGGAAATTAAGTTGTAATTTTAACCCTGTCAATATGAAAACATCAAGAAGAAAATTCAGCGCATCCTTTAAGGCCAAAGTAGCCATTGAAGCGATAAAAGAGCAGACAAGTATACCTGAACTTGCTGCCAAATTTGAATTGCATCCAGCCCAAATATCCAATTGGAAGCGAGAGTTTTTAAAAAACGCAGAACTTGCTTTCGAGTCCAAATCAGAAAAAGATACTCCAGCTGTGGATACCGCACCGCTTTATAGTAAGATCGGTCAATTACAAGTTGAGAATGATTTTTTAAAGAAAGTCTTGGGCAAATGAGTACTACTGAAAGAAGACAAAAGGTAGTAAAATCTCATCCAAGGCTGAGTCTTGCACAACAATGTAAAATCCTTAACATTCATCGCTCTGGTCTGTATTATAAGCCTAAAAGTGAGAGTCCATTGAATTTAGAACTGATGAAGGCAATAGATGCGCAGTTCCTGGAACACCCCTATTATGGAGTCGAACGGATGACTGATTATCTCATCCTTGATCTTGGCTACCACGTAAATGTGAAAAGAATAAGACGGCTGTATAAAATTATGGGATTACAGACCATATATAGAAAACCTAAAACCACCATCAGGGATCCTAAAAACTATAAGTACCCTTATCTCTTGAAGGGCTTAGTAATAGACCGCCCTAACCAAGTATGGCAGACTGACATCACCTATATTCCTATGTTCCGTGGCTTTATGTATATGAATGCTATCATTGATGTATATAGTAGAAAAATACTTAATTGGAGTATTTCAAACTCAATGGACAAACAGTGGTGTATCGAGCTTCTTAGAGACACTATCGCTCAATATGGCAATACGGAGATCCATAACTCCGATCAAGGGTCACAATATACCAGCTCCGAATATATTGAAGTGCTTAAAGAACATGATATTCAAATATCTATGGACAGCAAAGGAAGAGCTTTGGATAACATTTTTATTGAGCGCTTCTGGAAGTCTCTTAAATATGAAAAGATCTATCTAAACCCACCAAACGGAGGTCTAGATCTCTATCAAATGGTCACGGAATATATTGAATTCTATAACACCAAAAGAAGGCATACTGAAATAGGAAAAGTACCACCTGATCAAATTTATAATACAAAAAGAATAGCATCATAAATAATTAGATATATATTTAAACTGTCTTACAGATGGGGAGTAGTGTA
>Ga0208180_1000486_pt1 | contig 33228 bp, 42 predicted proteins | sample MalvireepMed_s16_FD_184241 | JGI IMG/M metagenome (GOLD analysis project Ga0208180, IMG submission 184241) | Marine viral communities from the Global Malaspina Expedition - Malaspina viral metaG DeepMed_s16 (SPAdes) (version 2) | ecosystem: Environmental > Aquatic > Marine > Oceanic | place...
AAAACGCCCCAAAAATAATAGCCCCAAAAGGTTAACCCCTAAAACAGAAAATCAAGCTGAATATATACGAACCATGGTTGAAAATGATGTTACCATTTGCAGTGGCCCTGCCGGTAGCGGAAAAACAGCAGTTGCGGTTGGTCTTGCATGTGACCATCTTCTAGACAACAAGGTAGAAAAGATAATTATCACAAGGCCCGTTGTTGAATCAGGCAAAGGTCTTGGTTTTTTGCCGGGGACTTTTGCGGAAAAAATACACCCGTATTTGGTTCCCGTTCTTGAAGAAATGAACAAATATTTTGCACCCGCAGCTTTATCCAAGATGCAAGCTGAAAACATCATTGAGGTGTGTCCTCTTGAATATATGAGAGGCAGAAATTTTCATAATTCGTTCATGATACTTGATGAAGCTCAGAATGCAACCTTTGAACAAATAAAGATGTTCATTACTAGGATTGGCAGGGAATCTAAAGCCGTAATTAATGGAGACATAGACCAATCTGACCTACCCTCTAAAATGAGGGGCGGCTTGGAGAAGTGTATGGACAGTTTAGAAAATATCAAGGGCGTTGGAATATCTGAGTTGGACCGTGAGGATATAATAAGGAATAGACTAATATCTAAAATACTAGAACACTTAAACAATTCTCATGATGAATTTTATTAACAGACATCCTCTATCCACATGGATATTTTGTGCCATGTGGGTGCTCATAGGTTTTGTGTCATCATACGATGTGTACCTATCTGTGTTAAACGGAGAGTACCTATACGAATTAGAAGAGAACCCCATGGCCCGATACATTATCGCTGAATATGGAGTTCCTTTTTTTGTTGGGTTTAAAATGTTTGGTACGATTATTTCGTTGGGGATAATAACCATGCTGTATCATAGTTATAGAAAAGCGGCTTGGGTGATAAATACGTCGATATTCTCTGTTCAGATGGCTCTTTTTGCCTATCTAATCTATTTTGTGGTATAAACTTAATATGCTTGATTTCATCAAACGTATTTTTGGTAAACGAAAAAATGTTTTTGACAATGTTGTCAACCCTAAACAAGTTAAGATTATGCCAAGACCCCAGCTTGAAAAGGTTTTGGCTATTGGAGAATCCGATAGTCTTATCGAAGGCAATATTGTTGTCATTCTCACTCAGAATCTGTTAGACTTAAGAGAAGTCTGTGAGTATATAATAGGCTATAGAAACAGTAAAGATAAGGCCGGATTAGATGAGGCCATACAACAGCTAGCCCACATGCTGGAAAGGCCAGAAAACTATGCGGGCTTTGTAGAATACAGGAACGAAGATGCCAACGTATGAATACGCTTGTTCAAGCTGCGGACACTCTTTTGAAATAGTCCAATCAATGAAGGACAAAACAAAGCGCAAGTGTCCTTCGTGCAAAAAATCAAAGCTAGAAAGAGTTATCGGTACACCCATGGTTTTTGTCAAAGGTGAGCCACAAACGGTGGGGCATTGGGCTGACAGAAATACGCAGAAAATGGGCAGATATGAATTAGGAGATAAAGAAGGTAAGAGAAAAGAGAGTTCTAAAAAAGAGCAGACTTCTTTAGGGAGCGGACCAGCAAGCTCCAGACAGATTCAGGCGATGACTTCCGAGCAAAAGAAAAAGTATATAGAGAAAGGTACAAAATGAAAGAGGACAATTTTTTTAAGGAAGAAATAGAACGCGAAAAGTTCTCAGATTTGGGACATGTGATAATTAAAAATTCTGACGAAACCATAGATATGGTTGACCTCTGGATAGTTAGTGAAAGTAGCAGGGTTACCAATGTAAAAGCGTCTTTGCAAAACGGGTCGGATGATAGCTTTGTTCATGAGATTCATGGTGAGTTCTATGTAGGGCCGGGCGAAGGCATGAATTTGACAAATATAGATACTTCTGATGACTTAACAATAGTGTATGTTAGAAGGATAGAAACTAATGACTAATAAAGACGAAGAATTTGAAAATTTCGGGTTGACAGACGCTCCAGAAAATGCTATAATAGCATACACGGCTAAAATGACGGAAGTTGACAAGGAAGACAAGAGGGCTTATTGTAAGAAGGCCGTAAAAGATAACGGTGAAACAGCGTCTTGTTTTGTTAAGTTTTATCATGGAAAAATGTTTGACCCATGGGGCATGTACTCTGGAAGAGAAAAGGCCGTAGGCTTAGAATATAGAAAGGTTTCTGAAAAAGCTTTCAGCCTGTATTCTAAATATTTAAAAACCAGAAACCACAAGTATTTTCTACAATCGGAAAGAGAGGTTTTGTAATGACCAAAAAAGGCCCGCTAACTAAAATTGAAAAGTTCTATATCGAACACAATGCAGAGTTGGGGAAAAAGGCACTATCAAAAGAATTGAATAGAACGCAAAAATCTGTTCAGTCTCATATAGATAACGTCAAACCTTCAACTGAACATTCTACAGAAAGCAAGTCTGATTCCGCTCCCACCACGCGCGCCGGTGCTCTGATGGCGAGAAACGAAAAAGGCTCTACGACTATGACAGAGGCTGCTTCTCAAGTTGGCGATGAAAGCAGAGGAAAGTCTAAAGACTTGGGTGCTAGGTATACCGGGGCAGTAACTACGATTAAAAGTCAATGATTTGTACACAAGTAGACGAATATATGGCCAAGCTGTTCGATACGGGGACGGTGTGGACATGCACTCTATCTGACGGTACTCAGGTTTATCAAGACGATGCCAGACCTGATATAGACCCTCCCTCTGCGTGGGAGCGCCTTGGCGTGTATTGCAAAGAAAACGGTTTGCATATCGTCAAGATGATTCTACAAAATGGAACCAACGTGGTTACGGTGGGTGAAAATCTTGACGGTTTCTATTTTAGAAAAACCGCAGGTGGGTTTATGTTTGGAGACGATACCTATCATGGTTTCATAGCGGGTACTTTAAACGATGGTAATCTCCATGTTGGTCATTGGACTGTTCCAGAACTGAAAAGAGAGTGGTCAGAAAACAGAAACCCAGATAGCGCTGGTATTTCTTTGATAGCCAAACCTACAATCGACGTGTGATGACAGAAAAACGTACAGATTTGAGCCGATACAAATCTCCTTCAACTGGAGATTACTGTACTGGAGCGCAATATATAGCCGAGATGATGTGCCAGCGAATGGCAGAGAATAGTAATGAGGGAAGCCTAGCGTATAAATTTTGGAACACCGGCAAGTGGAAGAAAACATACCAGCTACAAATTATTGCTGCGAACAGGCTGGTTGATGAATACGACGAGAGGGCAATAATAGCGGCTCTAAAAAGCAAGCGGGGTCAAAAAATATACTCTCTTAGATTTCCTAGCCTTAAGGAAATGATAGAGGAACAGGTTGAGATTCTAAAAAAGCAAGACGAGACAAAGTCTGTTGTCAAGCCAGCCTCGTCTTCTGCTACGCCCAGAAAACCTTTCGGGCAAAAAAGTAATCTTCAAAAGCTAAGGGAATTAGATGGTGACGTTTAGCGATGCTACTACCAAGGATATAATTAAGAAACACGGGAAAGTTATCTCCAGTGGGACGGAGGTTTTTGAAGAAAGAAATGACTTTGATACTCTGCCTGTTAGCCCCTCCATAGACATAGCTCTGGGCGGCGGTTTGAAAGAGGGTAGCTGGGTTCTGCTTACCGGAGACCCCAAGACTGGCAAAACAACCACGGCCCTACAAATAGCAGCCAACTGCCAAAAAGAAGAAAATGGCGCACGTCCGATAATCTATCTCGACGGTGAGGGCAGACTCAAAGCCATGAACCTTGATGGCATTGACGGTTTAGACAAAGAGAAAATGCGAATCGTGCATTCAGATGAAGAGCCTCTCTGTGCAGAACAGTTTTTAGATATAGCCATCAAACTTATAACCAGCAAAGACTTCTATCGCTGTGTTTGCATAATTGACTCAACATCTTCTTTAATTCCAGACCGAGAACTAACAGAAGATATAAGCGGAACTTTTAGGGCCGGTCTTCCGAAAATATTGGCATCTTTTTGTCGCAAGCTTTCTAATGTCGTTACTCAGCAAAGAGCAACCATAGTAATTATCACACACTTCATAGCAAATACTAGCGGCTACGGCAAACCTAGAATGCCAGACTGCGGTAGAAAAATTCAATACCAAGCAGACACAAGGATGGAAGTCAAAAGCATAAAGCCTTGGGATGTTGGGACAAAACAGGTTGGTCAAATGATTAACTGGCGTATTCTTTGTTCCTCGATGGGAGCCAACAACACAGAATGTCAAAGCTGGCTTAAATATGGCACTGGCTTGGATTTCGTACAAGAGCTTCTAAGCTTGGGAGCGGACCTTGGGCTGATATCTAAAAGAGGCGCATGGTATTCGTGTGATTTTATGCTAGACCACGAAAAAGACCTTACCTTTCTTCTTAAAGAAAACGAGGTTGATGATACTGAGGAAGCAAAGATAAGATTTCTAAAATTTCAGGGACAGGAAAAATTATATCAGTTCCTGAAAAAGAATAAGCCTGTTCTAAAAATTCTTGAACAAGACCTAAAGGCCATGCTTTGATAGTCAAGGGCTTTGACGGTAAAGATTACAAATGGCCGGTATACAAGAGCAAATCCCGACAAAGTGCAACTCGTCCTCGCTCAAAAAATCATCTGAGAGCCAGAGCGCTCCTCCGCGAGCTTTTCCCAAGAGATACAATTCTTGAAGAAGTATCTCTACCCGGTAGCAAAACACAGACTAGAAACTCCATTCTGTTTGCCGACTTCTACATTCCCAATAGAGACCTTGTTGTAGAAGTACACGGCAGACAGCACTATGAACACGTTCCCTTTTTTCATAAGACAAAGCTAGATTTTTACAAAGCCAAAGCCAGAGACAGAGACAAGGCTGATTGGTGTTCGATAAACAACATCAAGATAATCGCACTTAAATATTCGGACAATGATGATGACTGGAAACGAGCAATTCTTGAACGCTAAGGAGAGGCTTGGTAAATTTGTTGACGCAACCGAAAAATATATTAACAGCCAGCACGTTGGGTTGACGAAGATAAATCCCGAGGTTGTTAACATACTCAACTATGACTCTGCCCTTCTTCACTCGCTAAGCTCAGAGCAATGCTTGTCAGCCGCCTACATTCTTTTTTCTTACGCTGACTATTTGCAGACTTTGTACAACAGCAATTTGGTCAAGCTACACTGGGCTACCGACGCAATCAACAGGGTGATTTCTCCAATGCTGAAACAGTATGGAGACAAATTCACTAAACACGAACAAAAATATTACGAGGCAATTCAAGACAATGAATTTGCTAGAAGTCTTAATAACATAAAAACACATGCCACGGCGAGGGTTGACATGCTGACAGATAAAATGCGTGACGTTAGAAGGATGGGCGACGTGCTAATAGAGCTATCTAAAAGGAAACAGTACTCATGACAGGACACTTACTTGAGGCTATAAAGTCTATCAGAGAAGGCATATTGTCAAACGATATGTCAAAAATTGCGGAGGGGTTTGAGCTTCTTACCGGAGAATCTATTGAGATTCCAGATAGCCCAGAAGTGATTGTCGAACAGTCTTCTCCGAACTCCGACGAGGATGATTTTATCGCAGGTACGAGGAGTGAATCTAAAGCAAGCAGAAGCGTGGTGTCAAGCAACAGGGTTAATAAGTTTGTTGACGACGGCACAATTGATACATCAGAAGCGGGGTATGATGCAATAAATGATGACGTAAAACCAACTGCTAGGCAAAGGTCTTCTTATAAAAAGATGAAGCAAAAATGTCATGTTTGTGGCCAAGAAGAAATGGTCAACCCTCAACATAAGCGCGATTTTTATAAATGCGCAAAATGCATTGGTAATAGGTGATATATGAACAAACCGTTGATGAACGCCGCCGCCGAACGGGCTGTATTGTCGGGCGTGTGTTCTTATGGGGCAGAATCTTATTTAGAAATTGAAGACTTGATTGAAACGGAGACGTTTGTTTTAGAAGAAAATCAGCTAATTTTTAAGTGTCTTGAAAAAGTTCTGGCTACACAGGACGAAATTGACATAGCCTCCATTCTTTCTGCTGCTAACGAATTGTCGTTAGGGGATACTCTTAATAATAAAAAGTCTATGGACCACTTGAGGGCGGTCTACAACTTTCCTATAAAACTACAAAACGTAAAACAACATGCGATAAAAATCAGAAAGCTGCAAATTGGTAGGGTTATACAGGCAAAGGCAACAAGTATACACAATGAAATTTCCAAAATAAATGGTGACGAAACCGTTAGTGAAATTATAGGGGTCGCAGAAAATCCCATCTTTGAGTTATCCTCGTCTCTCGGCTCAAACGAAAGCATCAAGCCGACCTTTTTGGGGGAAAACGTAGAAGAATACCTGCTTCATTTGGAAGAGAACCCATCTTCAATTATGGGGATACCCAGCGGGTATCCGAGATATGACGCCGCAATTGGAGGAGGATTCAGAAGAAAGTGTGTTGACCTTGTGGCCGCTAGACCCAAGGTTGGCAAAAGCATGTTCGGAGACAATGTCGGCTTGCACATAGCCGGGGAGCTTGAAATACCCGTCTTGATGCTAGACACCGAAATGTCCTTGGAAGACCACCTGAACCGGGTGCTAGCAAATTTAAGCGGCGTTGAAATTAATGAGATATCAACAGGAAAATATTCTCAAGATGCGACAAAAAAAGAGCGAGTCTACGCCGCAGCAGAGCACCTCAAGGGCATGCCCTACAAATATGTCAGCATAGCTGGAAGTCCATTTGAACAAACCTTATCTATTATGCGCAGATGGATACTGCAAGAGGTGGGGTTTGACGAAAATGGAAGAACTAATAACTGCCTGATAATTTACGATTATCTCAAACTAATGAGTGCGGACTCTCTGTCGAACATACAGGAATTCCAAGCGCTTGGATTTCAGATAACCTCTTTACACAATTTTTGTGTGGAGTATGATTGCCCCTGTTTAAGCTTTGTGCAGCTAAATCGAGACGGCATCACGAGAGAATCAACAGACGTTGTCAGTGGGTCCGATAGATTGATATGGCTCTGCACAAGCTTTTCGATTTTCAAAAACAAAAGCGACGAAGAAATTGCTGAAGATGGCCCGGAGGTTGGAAACAAAAAACTTGTTCCAATTGTTGCCAGACACGGTCCTGCTTTAGAAGACGGTGACTATATAAATATGTCTATGAGCGGTAGTATCGCGCAAATTGCAGAGAACGTTACAAGAAATGAATTGAAAAAGGGCGGCTCAAAACAAAAAGACGATGGATTTATTGTAAATGAAGACGATGATGACGATGAAGAAATCCCATTTGAAACCGCAGACTAATCTATCTAAAGCACAGATAGATGTGTTGTGTGAGAAATTGTCTGAAAGAATAGAGGATATTCTAGATTTCTTTGGCATAGAATACGACCAATACGGCAATCGCATATCGGCTCCGTGTCCCGTACATGGCGGCGACAAGCGTGATGCTCTTACCATATTCACATCTGGAGATAACGTATCTGGTAATTGGTATTGTTGGACTAATCATTGTGAAAAGAAATATGTTAACACGATGCTAGGATTTATTCGTGGGGTTATTAGTCACCGAGAAGACAGAGAGGCAACTTTTTCCGAAACGATAAATCTTGCTTGTCAGTTTATTGATTCGTCATTGGATGATATGAAAGTTGACATGGAGCACATGGAAAAGACCTCTTTTATTGCCTGTGCAAGCAGCCTATTAAAAGAATCCAAATCTTCACAAAAGGGTGTTCCCAGAGACATTGTTAGGCAGGGTTTACAAAGACCGGTAGAATTCTACTTAAAAAGAGGGTATCTTGAGGAAACTCTCGACACATTCGACGTAGGAATTTGTCTCAATTCCAACAAACTGATGTATAATAGAATTGTGGTCCCTGTATACGACGAGTCTCATCAATACATGGTGGGTTGCGTTGGGCGCAGCCTTGAGGACAACCCCGCTATGCAGAAATGGATAAACAGTAAGGGCTTCAATTCCGGCGCCCATCTGTACAATTACTCAATGGCAAAAGACAGTGTAGAAAAAACCGAGACAATCATCCTCGTAGAAGGGCAGGGGGATGTTTGGAGGCTCTGGGAGGCTGGCATCAAAAATGCCGTAGGAATATTTGGATGCCACTTGACTGACTACCAGCAAATCAGTATAGAGAGGTCTGGCGCTTTGAATATTATTGTTCTCACAGACAATGATGAACCGGGCAGAAAAGCGGCTGATTCTATTAAAGAGAAATGTGGCAGACTTTTTAACCTACATTTTCCCAAGCTAGACAAAAAAGATGTGGGCGATATGTCTGTGACGGAGATAAACGAAAATCTAAGACCTCAAATCAGTGGAATGATATAATGTCTCATAAAGTGTTGGCGATATCCGGCGTTAAGCAAAGCGGAAAGACCACCTGCGCAAATTTTCTTTACGGCTACGAGATGAAAAGAAATGAGATTATAGAACATTTCGAAATCACCGACGAAGGAAGGCTGTTGGTCAACGCATTGTTTACCAATGCTGACGGCTCAACATCCGAAGGCATGGGGATGCTAGATATCTTTAGAAGAGATTATCAATTTGGCGAGTATGCATCTAACAACATATGGCCCCATGTGAAAGCCTACAACTTTGCCGACGCGCTCAAATCCGTGTCCATGGAATTATTTGGTCTGTCATACGAACAATGCTATGGTACTGATGAAGAAAAAAATAGCCACACCAACGTTGCAAAACCCAATGGGACCGTGGCTTTTACATCGAGAGAGTTCCTACAGTACTTTGGAACTAATATTTGTCGAACTCTCAAGCCAGACATATGGACCTCGTTCTGTTTAGAGCAGGTTAAAAACGAGGGTAGCGAATTAGCAATTATTGCTGATTGCAGGTTTCCCAATGAGGCGACGGCAGTGCAAAAGTCTGGCGGCAAGGTGATAAGACTTACGAGACAGCCCCATGAGGATAGCCACTCAAGCGAAGTTGCCCTTAAAAACTTCAAGAAATTTGATGCCGTAATTGACAATGCGGAAATGACCGTGCATGAACAGGCTGAAGAATTATTGTCTATCCTGATGAAGTGGGGATGGATTACATCAACATGAACGCAATCAAAATGGGGCATTTTTTCCTACAAGCTTCCAACCGTGTCCAAGGCGCTTGGTTGGAGTGAAGGAGTTCCGTGCTAGTAACTTATATCAGAAGTTCCTCATACAATAATTATGATTACTGTCAGCAGCAGTATTTCATAAATTATGTGCTTGGTCATCCCACAACGTCTGGGAAAAAAGCACAGATGGGGACCATCGTACATAAGGTAATGGAGTGCCTTGCGGCGTGCAAAAAGCAAATTCAAGACGCTCCCTCCTCCAGCTTGATGAGCATTACAGATGATGCTATTGGGACAGTTACCTTTACCAAAAGCAGATTAATGTCGGAGGAATTTGTTGACGATATCGTTGACAAAAGTTTTGAGCATTATACATCAAACTGTACGCATAGCTATACCAAAAAAGACAAAAATGATTGCAGAAAATGGTCTTGGATGGCCCTCGAATATAACAAGGGCCAGTTCGACCCTCGCCTCCGAGATATAGTTGCAACGGAACCTCACTTCGATATTCCCATCGAAGAAGACTGGGCTGAATACGAGTACCAGACACCGGATGGTTCGACCCTCAAGGGCCGGTTGGCCGTCAAAGGGACGATTGACCTCGTCACAAGGGTGGACGACGGTATCATAGAAGTGGTAGACTGGAAAACGGGTAGAAGACTGGACTGGGCAACCGGGCAGGAGAAGACCTACGAAAAGTTTGAGGTAGACCCCCAACTCCTGCTATATAATTACGCGATATCTAAACTGTTTCCAGAATATCAACAGGCCATAATGACCATCTTTTACATCAAGGATGGAGGGCCTTTCTCCCTGTGCTTTGACCATTCTGATGAAGAAAAATTTGTAGGGATGCTAAAAAAGCGCTTCTTACAGATACAAAATACGGATATGCCCAAGATGCTCTCCGTAGAGCAGAGGCACTGGAAATGCACAAAACTGTGTGATTATTACAAGAACAACTGGGATGGAACAGATAAAAATATTTGCCAACACATTCACGACAAACTTGAAGAAGACGGCATAGAAAAGACTGTTGCCGATTGTACCAAAAAGGGTTTTAATATTGGATATTATGATGCACCCGGTTAAATTCATCCCCTTGCACCTACACACACACTACAGCCTCCTAGATGGCCTCTCGAAGCCCTCACAGGTCGCAGAACGCTGCGAGGAGCTAGAGTACGATGCGTGTGCCGTAACTGACCACGGGACGATTTCAGGGGCCGTCTCGTTCGTCAGAGCGATGCGTGAAAAGGGCATCAAGCCCATTCTCGGATGTGAGTTCTACCTGACCGTGCGTGAATCCGCTACCGTAAAAGAGAAAACAAACAGGTCGCTTAGCCACCTTGTGGTTCTTGCAAAGAATAAGGATGGATGGGACAGCCTTATTGAGCTTGTTTCTAGAAGCAACAAGGACGATGTGTTTTATTTTAAGCCCAGAATTGACTTAGACATACTTGAAGAGCACAATGCAGGTAAAAATCTAGTGTCGTTCAGCGGTCATCTTGGTAGCGACCTTGCGAATGTGCTATTTACTGATTGTAAACAGGCGTATAATTCCGATTCGTATCAGGAAGCCCAAAAATTATTGAAACCAGATTGGTTCGAACAAGCCTCCAATTTGGCCAAAAGGTATCAGAGCATTTTCCGCAAGGGCAATTTCTTCATCGAGATTCAACTAATAGACCAAGACAACTCGCCAGCATCAAAACTGGTCGGAGAGTGTCTACGCAAAGTATCGGAAAAGACTGGCATCCCTCCTGTAGCAACAGCAGACTCGCATTATCCAAGAAAAGAAGACGCAGCGGACCAGAGGGTACTACTTTGTTCCGCCATGAAAACAACGCTTAAAAAAGTTGAAGAGAAATTGCTAACAGGAGACGATGTCGGCCTAAGTGGATTCTTCCGTTCAAATAATTTTCACATACCGTCTCTAGAAGAGATGAAAGAGATTCACACCGAAGAGGAAATTTCAAACACTTTGCTTATTGCGGACATGTGTGAGGATTATGAAATTTTGGGGAAACCCAATCTTCCTAAGTTCTCATGTCCCGACGACATGGCCGAAAAGGAATATCTCAGAGAGTTGTGCAGACAAGGGTGGATACAAAGACTAAAAAAACGAGGCAGGGTATCTACGCAGGAAAATGAAGATATCTATGTAGACAGAATTAAGAAAGAGCTAGAAGTTATCAATGACGCAAATCTTTCAGGGTATTTCTTAATTGTAAGAGATATCGTATCTTATGTGAAAAAACAGGGGTGGCTTCCGGGTCCGGGTAGAGGCTCCGCTGCTGGCTGTTTGGTGTCATACCTAGTGGGAATCACTCAAGTGGACCCCATTGAATATGGGTTGATTTTTGAAAGATTCTACAATGCGGGGAGAAATTCTGAGGGCCATGTCTCACTTCCAGATATAGATATTGATGTCCCCGCCACAAAAAGGGACGAAGTAATTGACTACATCAAATCTAAGTATGGGTATAATAATGTTAGCCAGATGGTTACATTTGGAAGACTGCAAGGTAGGAGTGCGCTTAAAGAGGTTCTCCGCGTACACAGCGCCTGTTCCTACGATGAAATGAACAGAATTACCAAGGCGCTGCCGCAGGAACACGAAATTTCGGACCAGCTACAAGACATGGAAGAGTCTTCGGTAATACGATGGACGATGCTACATCAGCCAGAAGTCTTGAATGATTATTGTCGGGTAACAGAAGATGGCTCTCTCGATGGCGAATACGCAAAATTGTTTGCACAGGCTATTCGAATTGAGGGTACATACAAATCTCAAGGCAAGCATGCTGCTGGAGTTGTCATTTCATCCAGAATACTTAATGAAGTTTGTCCAATGGTTAGAGAAACCAAAGGGCAAGATAGAATTGCTGGCATGGAAATGGTAGACCTAGAAGCCATGGGACATGTTAAATTTGATATTTTGGGTGTAAATTTGCTAGATAAAATCATGGGTATTAGTAATCAATTATTCTCAGGAGATATAGAGGTTAACGATGAAGGAGCATTACGAAGCAGTTCTACTGGACGGGTGTGCGTTGGAGAAGGGTAGACTATCCTTATGCACAATTAACGATTATAAAGGCAATTCTTTTCGTAGAAAGACTCTGTATCAAGTTCATTGCGACGATACAAAGGTTAAGCACAGCGAGTTCTATGAAAGCTCCTCGCAAGCTGTAAAGAAATTTTTAGAACTCAAGAGAAAAATTAGATGAGTTTTCAAAAAGGCAAAAAGGGGGAGGAGTGTGCCAAGGGAGTCCTTGAACTGCTTGATATAAAGTGCGAAATCAATGAAGACTATGACAAAAGATATGACTACGACCTGTCTTGCAAAATGGGAAGAAAGAAATTTACTGTCGAAGTTAAATTTGACGACAAGTCTAGCACTACGGGCAATATTTACATAGAATACCACAACAGCAAGGCCGACAAACCTAGCGGTGTTGCTGTAACCAAGGCTAACTTATGGATTCACGTTTTGCCAGAAGACGATGGTTCTAAAGCGGTGTGGATTTCCTCTGTTTCTTCCTTAAGAGAATTTATGGAAGAGGTTGAGCCTCATAAAAAGGTAGCCTTTGGGGGCGACAACAACTCTGCTGGCTACGTGTATACCAAGGAGTCTATTCTGAACAAGTTGTTCAAAAGAATAGACAGTCTAGAAAAAGCCGAAGCGGTCAAATTGATTAAGGAGATGTTGAATGATACCTAGTAGAGATTACATTGTTTTTGATTTTGAAACGGGTTCGAAGAACCCCCATAAAGCCCAGCCCACACAATTGGCGGCAGTAGCAATCCATGGCAGAAAGCTAACCCCACAGCCCGGAGGGTTTTTCAACAGTGAGATTCGCCCCATCCTTGATGATGAAAAGGCGATAGAAATGGGGCTAGACCCTCTGGAAGAAGAAGCCCTAAGTATTACCAGAAAAGATAGGAAGACATTAGCTAAAGCCCCACAACCCAAACAGGTTTGGGAAAAATTTGTAAAGTTCGTTAATAAATACAACTTCAAGAAAACACAATGGTTTGCCCCTATACCCGTGGGTTACAATATTATCAACTATGACATGATTATCATACAAAGGTTGTGCGAACAGTTTGGCCCCGTTGATAAAAACGGTAATCAAGCGCTCTTTCATAAAATTCATAAGGTGGATGTTTTAGACCTAGCTTATGGGTGGCTGGAAAGTAATCCAAATGTTAAATCTATGAGTATGGATTCCATGAGAGACTTTTTATCTCTGGAGACAGAAAATGCTCACGACGCCCTGCAAGACGTGAAAGATACGGCGAATATCTTTATACGATTCTGGAAGCATCAGAGAAGAATCGGTTCCAAAACTAAATTTGAAAAGGCGTTTGCAGATGGCACGCTATACGTTTAAGTGTGGGTGTGAATTCGATATTTCTGAAATAGACAAAGACCCGGTCACAAAGAAGCAAACCGGTCTACCGCCGGTTGTCTTTGATATCGCAGAAAAACAGGACAAAGATGCTGACTTTTATACCTGTGAAAAAACATGGGGCCTGATATGTGACGGGAGGACCAAGGGGGTTTTTCAACTTGAGAGCAATCTAGGAAAATCTTGGGCGAAGAGATTAAAGCCTAGAAATATAGAGCAGCTAGCCGCTCTTGTCGCCTTGATTAGACCGGGATGCTTGAAGGCAATCGTGGGCGGGAAGTCTATGACACAGCATTATGTTGACCGAAAACACGGAGAAGAAGAGGTATCTTATCTCGATGACTGCCTAGAACCTATATTAAAATCAACTCAGGGAGTGTTGGTTTATCAAGAACAATCCATGGAAATTGCTCAGACAATTGCCGGGTTTGACTTGCAACAGGCTGACGAACTTAGAAAAGCAATAGGCAAAAAGAAGGCCGACTTGATGGCCGCAGTAAAGAAAGAATTTTTATCTGGAACAGAAAATGTCGGCTTGGTTTCTAGAGAAACAGCGGAAGAGATATTCGGTTGGATTGAAAAGTCGAATCGCTACGCTTTTAATAAGTCCCATGCTGTTAGCTATGCTATTTGTGGCTATTGGTCTGCTTATGCTAAAGCGCATTTTCCTGTCAATTTTTACTGCAACTATTTGTATTACTCAAAAGGAAAACAGGACTCTCAACAAGAGATAAGAGAATTGGTGTCTGATGCAAAAATATCTGATGTACCTATTTACCCACCGTCGATTGCCAAGATGAATCGCAGCTTTTCCATATATAATAACGAAATTAACTTTGGTGTGGGGGATGTAAAATTTATCGGGGACAGCCAATTAGAAAAGTTGACTAACGCAGTCCTTGAAGCTACTCATGAGTTATGCAAGCCTCCAGCGGATTGGTCTTGGTTAGAATTTTTAGTATCTTGTGCCACCAAGGTCACCAGCAAGGTAATAACTTCTCTAATATCAGCCGGTGCATTATCACACATAGGCTTGAGCAGAAACAAAATGTTATACGAATATGATATATGGGCAAAACTAACCGCGAAGGAAAGAGAGTGGGTTGGCGATAATGTGGAGGACTCCGATTGGGAAAACCTCAAACAGTGCTTAGAGAGTTTACGGCCCACGAAAAAGAACGGTGGAGGAACCTCCACAATAAAAAGGTCTGAGATTGTCGCAGACTATGTATACCAACTGGAGTCTTCCCCCTACTCCCTTCAAGATGACCCTGAGTGGGTTTCTGGAACCGAGGAAGAATTGCTGGGAACCTGCCTTACATATTCCAAGGTAGACTCTTGTGATACAGGTGCTGCAAACTCAACGTGCAAAGAGTTTCTCAGTGGCAGAAACGGGACCGCAGTTTTAGCGGTTGCGGTAAAATCATCTCGTGAATATGAAATCACCAGAGGACAATCCAAAGGACAAAAAATGGGATTTTTAACTTTAGAAGACAGTAGTTGTGAATTAGATAATGTTATTTGCTTTAGCGACGAGTGGGCAAAAAATAAACATTTACTATACGAAGGAAACACCATCCTCGTAACAGGGCAGAGGTCTAAGAAAAAGGACAGCCTAATTGTTCAAAAAGTTTTTCAAATATGACTTGACAAAAGCCAATTTTGCTGATATAATATCATAGAGCAAACCGTGTTAGAGTTTTTCAAAAATCATAACTACGTTATCAAGGTGTCTCCGATGCACGACGGGGAGTCGTGTCTCGTAATGTACCCACCAAAAATTATATCTAGTCCGACAATGGACGAACAGGCTTGTATATATACCATAAACGATGGAACTCTTTCATACTATTCCGATTGGTATGAACAAATTCATAAAGTAGATTGTCCAAGATATGCTGCAAGGATAGTAATCTTTCAAGACGTACTAATCAAAGCCTCCCTATGGGGTTTATCTGAAGACTTTATAGTTTATTACAACGAGGATGGCGAAGAGTTGTTTGAAACGAATTTTACGGACGTTGTCAATGGACCCAGCGTAGAGGAGGACAGTAAACTAGAAAATAAATTAGCCACAATCTTTTATGCAGCTTTTCCTGACTTTTCAGAAGATTGGGAGGCGGTGGCAAAAGAGAACGGGGTAGAAGAAGGATATAGGTTGATTATTTTAAACCAAGGAGAGTCTGATGAATAGTTGCAATTTTATTGGTAGACTAGCACAGAACCCTGAGCTTGTTCCTGTTGACAGTACTCATGTGGCTAGATTTACCCTAGCCGTGGAAGATTATCGACGGTCTCGTGATGGCAAAAAGACTAAGAGGGTAGATTATTTTGACTTTGAGGCTTGGGATAGCGGAGCAACCACAATCTGTAAGTATTGTCAAAAGGGCGATGAGTTGGCCGTATTTACCACTGGAAGACAATACAAATGGACAGATAGCGACGGAAATCGTAATTCAAAAGTAAAGTTTAGGGTTAACAAATTTAAGCTTATTGGGGCACATACTAGAAACACGGAATCTGAAGTACCTATCGATGAGTCCCCAGAAAAAGCAAAAGCCTAACATAAAATCTGAAATCACTGATGATGATTCAGAAGAAAAGATGGTTATAGACAACTACGGGTTAGTTGTGTCTCAAGCCGTCAAATTTATTGCTCAAAAGCAAGATTTGGACGATTATATACAAATTGGGCTGATTGGATTATTAAAGGCGATTAGAAACTACGACTCAGAAAAAAGCAAGTTTTCTACTTTTGCTACAGTATGCATTAGAAACGAAATACTTAAGTTCATCAAGAAGCAAAACAGGCAAAATCGTCGCCTAAATCTCCGCGAAAAAAAATCTCAAGAAATCCTTTTGTGGGAATACCAACCAGATAATTTAACTGAAGACGAGATGGATATTCTTGATATGAAATTGAAAAATCACACCTACAAAGAAATTTCTGAAATAATGTGTTGCAACAAAAATGAAGTTAAACAGAAAATCAAAAAGATACTCAAAAAGATAAGAGAAGCGAATAAGGATGGAGAAGAAGAGGATACTTCTCTGTAGCGAAGCTACGTTTTTAAACACCGGCTATGCAACGTATGGTCGGGAGGTTATGAAACGTCTACATGAGAAAGATAAATACGAGCTTGCCGAGTTTGCCAGCTATGGAAGTGCAGACGACGAGAGGGCTTCAACTATACCGTGGCGGTATTATCCCAACCTTCCTGATGCGGATGACGAACAGAGAAGAGAAGAATACCTTTCTGTATCCACCAATCAATTTGGTGAGTGGAGATTTGAACATGTGCTTCTAGACTTTAGACCTGATATTGTATTTGATATCAGGGACTTTTGGATGATGGATTATCAGGAAAGGTCTCCTTTTAGGAGGCTTTTTTGGTGGGTTGTAATGCCCACCGTGGACGCCCATCCACAAAATGAACAATGGTTAGCAACGTATTCTAAATCAGACGCTGCTTTCAATTATTCAGAGTTTGGCATGGAAACTCTTCTCGAAGAAAGTGCGGGGAGGATTAATTGCAGAGGAGTGGCTTCTCCATCGGCAGACGCAGCCTACCAACCGGTTGCGGATAAGGTCGCACATAAAGAGTCTTTAGGGTTTGATGGCAGTTGTAAGATTGTCGGCACGGTGATGCGAAATCAGCGTCGAAAGTTATATCCCGACCTGTTCGAATCCTTTTCCAAATTCATTCAAAAATCCGGTAGGGATGACGTATATCTATATTGCCATACTAGTTACCCAGACTTGGGCTGGGACATACCAAAGCTTCTAAAGAAATATGGAATAGCCAGCAAGACACTTTTTACCTATGTTTGTGCTAATTGTCAAAACTGGTTTCCGTCCTTTTTTCAAGATGCCGTCTGTCGATGTCCTAAATGTGGGCAGCATGCCGCAAGCTTATCGAATGTTCAGAAAGGCGTTGACACAAGTGTGCTTTCAGAGATTGTAAATCTATTTGACCTTTACATACAATATGCAAACTCTGAGGGGTTTGGATTACCACAGGTGGAAGCCGCCGCCTGTGGTGTTTTTGTAATGTCTGTAGACTATTCTGCTATGAGCAGCGTAGTTAGAAATCTAGAGGGAGAGCCTCTCAAGCTGAAAACAAAATATCTAGAGCTTGAAACGGGCTGCTACAGAGCAATGCCCGATAACGACTATACATGCGAAAAGATGCTTGAGTTCTTTAGCCTTTCGGACGATGAAATAAAAAGAAAAGGAGCTATTTGCAGGAAGAACTTTGTGCGCAAGTATCAATGGGATGCTACCGCAGAAAAATGGGGAAACCTTTTCGACGCCCTCCCTCATCGTGGTTCAGAAGACACATGGAAGTCCACTCCCGAAATATTTCAGCCCGCCGATAAAGTTCCTGCGGGACTTAATAATAAAGAGTACGTCAGATGGCTTATCGTAAACGTTCTTGGTGATGAGAAAATGCTAAATTCATATATGGAATCTCGCATGATTAGAGATTTGAATTACGGCGTTTACATTCAAGGAACCGGAGATGTGTACATTAACGAAGATTCAATGGCGCACAATAGGCCCCAGTTCGAACCCTTTGGACCCGAAGAAGCCTATCAAGCTATGTATGAAATACGAATGAAAAGAAACTATTGGGAAAATGTGCGCGGCGAGATGATGCAGGAATGGGAATGAAAATACTTTACATCGGCTGCTATAGAGACCATACCGGATGGGGACAGGCGGCTATAGACTATATACTGTCTATGGACTCTGTTGGTATAGATGTGGTTTGTCGCCCCCTGAAGCTTAACCAGACTCAAGGCGACTTGCCTCATAGAATTCTAGAGCTTGAGGGCAGGTTTTCTGAAGGATGCAACGTGTGTATTCAGCACGTCCTTCCTCACTACATGGACTATAACGGCAGGTTTGACAAAAATATCGCCCTGTATGCCACAGAGACCAGTCATTTTAAGCGCTCTGCGTGGACACAAAGAATTAACACGCTGGACGAAGCTTGGGTAATTAATAACCAGTCAAAAGAATCGTCATTAAATAGCGGCGTTAACATACCGATAAAGGTTATTCCTCATGCGTGTGATACAAAAAAGTTTGACAAGAGATATAATCTCCTAGAATCCCAAGAGCTTTTAGATAATTTTGTCTTCTATTTTATAGGAGACCTAACTCACAGAAAAAATCTCCCCGCTTTGCTAAAAGCGTTTCATTTAGAGTTTTATGCAAATGAAAACGTTGAATTGCTTGTAAAGACAAGTCAATACGGGTTATCTCCAGATGAATGTGCAGAAAAAGTTAGAAATTTATGCTTAGATGTCAAGAAAAACTTAAAGCTGTACGCATCGCCTGAAAAGTATAAAGAAGAACTAATAGTTACAGATAGATTGAATGAAGAAGATATTTGCAGACTCCACACAACCTGCGACTGTTTTGTTATGCCAAGCCATGGCGAAGCTTGGTGTATTCCCGCATTCGATGCTATGGGCTTTGGTAAAACCCCCATTTGTACAGATGTTGGAGGGGTGTCTGATTTTCTAAAAAATGGAGGAGGCTCTCTTGTGCCGGGACATCAAGAACCTGTTTTTGGCATGACAGAAACCTTTGAAGATATATTTACTGGGGATGAAGACTGGACAAGGGTCGATATTAGAAAGCTGCAATTGGAAATGAGAAAGGTATACGAGACGTATAAGTCAGATAAAAACTCGTACACAAAACTTCAAAAACAGGGCAGAGACGCCGCCGAGAATTTTTCCTATGAAAAAGTTGGACAATTAATCAAAGACGAATTAGAAAATGTCAGTTAGCCCAATTTCTTCCATAACAAGAGCCGCAACCAGAGACCCTGACGGCCCCCTGAACATCCTGACCTTTCCTACGCACGAAAGGTATGAGACCCTTCTTGCCAAAACGGGTCATAATTTTTATTCCTATCATGCGCCCGGAATCAAACACTGGAACACCGATTACGCAGAAATTCCAGACAATTACATGCTTCTAGATGAATCTCTAGAAGGAAGGCAGGTTCCTCTAAGTCTGGATTTAGATTTGATACTATCTCAAAACAAGTTTGGGCAATTTCAAATAGCGCACCAAATTGCTGATACCCTGCATCTTCCAATGGTTAGCTTGGAACACACCTTGCCCATTCCATTTTGGGACCAGAAAATGCGCACAAACCTCAGAAACATGAGAGCCGATGCCAACGTGTTTATTTCAGAGTATAGTATTGAGGGGTGGAATTGGGATAGCAAACCCGACACTTTGATAATAAAGCACGGGGTTGATAGTAAGTCGTTTAAGCCCGAAGACCTGAAAAAAGAAAACCATATTTTATCCGTAGTTAATGACTGGATAAATAGAGATTGGTGTTGTGGTTTTACTATATGGCAAGGGGTAACCAAAGGGTTGCCGGTCAGCGTTCTTGGCGACACTCCGGGGCTGTCTAAACCAGCATCAAGTTTTGACAAACTGGTAAGAGCGTACCAGAGCAGCCGGATATTTCTTAACACCTCAACTATTTCCCCAGTCCCGACATCTCTTTTAGAGGCGATGGCTTGTGGGTGCGCTGTTGTTTCTACTGCGACCTGCATGATACCAGAAATAATAGAAAATGGTGTTAACGGCTTTATATCTAATGATGAAGAAGAGCTTAAAGAAATGCTAGTGGAACTTCTTAATAATGAAGAGCTAGCAAGAAAGGTTGGCGAACAGGCCAGAAAAACCATCTTAGAAGATTTCTCAGAGGACAGATTTGTAAATGAATGGAACAGGGTGTTCGACGTAGTATCCAAAATACCTTATACCGGAAGATTCAAATGAAAATTAACATCCTTATTGGCGGCGCAGATAAAAACGGATATCTAAACATATCCGCCCTTAAAGACTTGGAAATCAGAAATCTGGACGAGTATGTTGACAATGCTGAATGCTTTGAAATCATTGCTGAAGATATTGTAGATTACATGCCAAAACAAGAATTGTCGAAAGTTCTAGATAACTGGGTTGGCAAACTAAGACACCAAGGGATGATAGTCATTGGAGGAACAGATGTCTACGAGGTCTGCAAAATGTTTGCTCAGGAAGCATTAAGTCTGGAAGAGTTAAACAACCTAATGCACGGTGAGCAGTCGCAAGGGTGGGATGTTCGTTTGAACCAACTCACCTTACAGCAAATGTGTAACGAATTAGAAAGCAGGGGCCTTAAGGTTCTTAAGAAGCGAATAAACGGTTTTAAATTTTCAGTAGAGGCAGAAAGACCATGAGTGATTCCAAAGCGCAAGACTTAATAAATACCCCAGATACAGACACGGATTTCAGCCAGCCAAAAACCGCCGCTGGACCCGGAACTTACAGGGGAGAGGAAGTTGTAACCTCGTGTGCTGCTTGTTGTTTTGCTAACTACGAAGGTAAAACCCAAGTAGGCTGCGAATTGGGCAGGATAGAAAAATTCCAAGAAAAGGGGACAAAGGTAGTAGAAGCCGAGGATGGAGAGAGGGAATTTTATCTCGTACACAGAATGTGCAACTGCTATAGAGAGGGAGATTGGGCGGAATATTGGAAGCATAAAAAGAAGCGTGTTCTCAAAGAGAATGCTGTTAGGGTTAACTTCATAGTTCCAATTAATGATGGGGACACGATTGAAGACCTACAGAAGACTCTTGTCTCTATAGCAACTCAAGATGATTTTGAAGCAATCAAAGTCATTACAATGAACAATTCTAAGCACGATAACTTTGATATTATCCATAAGCTTCATGAGATTTTTGGCAGTTACGCGGAACAGACTTCTTATCTGAATAAATCTGAAGAAGGAACCACTTTTGTTGGTGGAATCATGGTCGAGAAGAACCAAGATTTCTGGACTGTTTTAGAGGCGGCTTTTGACTATGCCACTAATGGTTTTTATACGATAGTAGACGCCGGGTCTGTTGTAGCCCCAGACCTTCTCAAGAAGATTAATAACGCTATAAACATAGAACTGAATCAAATTCTAATGATTGAACCTCATGATAAGGATTCCTATAGCGGACTAACCGTGTCTTGCGCCCTTCACAAGTATTTGAGCGGAAGCAAAGATACAACAAACTTTGAAATATCTAAACCAATATACGATAAGGTTAAAAAGATTGCTCAGATACAAGACTTTGAACGTTTGATTGTTAAGTGGGAGGACTTAGGATAATGGGGCCACCAGTAGTTACTGTTCTTATAGCCAATCACAATAATGGCGAGTATCTTGGTGGGTGTATAGATAGCGTTTTCAAACAAGACTATCATGGCCCTATCGTTGTTGCCGTAATAGACAACGGCTCTACGGATAATTCTTGGGATATCATTACCGAGAAATGCCTTAAGGGCAAGCCCAAGAAAACAGAAGAAGAAGACGGCCTCCTTGTTGTTGAAGCCGAAGCCCCTAACAACTTTTCCTTTTTGTGTATAAAAACAGACCTAGCACTAGGCCCAAGCGAAGCTAGGAATATTGCTATAAAGCGCACCATGGACAGAAGTTTTTCATATGTAACGCTGGATGCTGATGATGAAATGTATCCTGAAAAAATTAGCAGGATGCTTTCCATTTTTAAAATAGACCCCGTGAGAATTGGGGCTGTCTACGGCGACTACGACACATTAGACACAAGCAGTGGAAAGATTATCAGAGAATATAAAGAGCCATTCAGTAGACAAAGGCTTCTAGAGGAGTGTATCGTACACAGTGGTTCCATGGTCAGCGCGCAAGCCTTTATGACTGTAGAAGAAGAGACAGGATACTACGACAGAACAATGCGGGTCTGTGAAGATTACGACCTTTGGACCAGAATCAGCGAAAACTTTTTGATTATGCACATTCCAGAAGCTCTAACATTAGTTAGAATTACAGGTGTCAACTCTTCTTCTGTGGTTGAAGATGATGTTTGGCAGCAAAACTGGCGTAGGGTCGTAGAAAAAACACAACAAAGGCAGTATGGCCAGATATAATAGATTTATAGCCCCGACCAAGAGGGGACGAAATAAAAAACCTCAAACAATGAGCGTTATTATTCCTGCTGCTGGCGTTGGGTATAGGATGAAGTCTTATGGCCCTAAGTGTCTTTTAAATGTCAATGAGAACGAAACAATTATTGAGAAAATCATACAAAACGTAAATACGGTTTTTTCCAAAGACGAGATTATTGTTTGTGTGGGCTTTGAGGCTGACAAAATTATTAGCAAAATTCCTGACTACGTGAGAATTATAGAAAATCAACTATACAAAGAAACCAACACCATAGAGAGCTTGAGGCTAGCCATAAACAACTCTGTTTCCGACAGTGTTCTGATAATACACGGAGACTTAGTGTTTAATCCTAAAACCATACAAGCCATTGATAGAAACGAATCTTGTATAATCACAGACTCCTCTGGTAGATTTAAGGATGATGAAATAGGCGTAACTATAGTTGATGGAATGGTTACGACTTTTGCCTACGGGCTTTCCACAAAATGGGCACAAATCGTTTATCTTACGGGCAATGAGCTATACATGTTTAGAAAAGAATGCTCGGATAGAAACAAAAACAAAATGTACACCTTTGAAATTTTGAACAATATTGTTAAAAACAACGGAGCGTTAAAGGCTGTTGAACCACAAGAAATGGAAATATACGAAGTAGACGCCATTAAGGATTTACAATGAGGGTAATGATTGCTAGCGATGGGCCTCACGCCCATTATCATATTAGAATGGCTTGGGCCAAAGTATTTGCGGCTATGGGCCACGAAGTAATCCTCTGGGATATTTTCGAAAAGCCCGCGTTTGATGCCTTTGATGAATTCGAGCCTGATATATTTATTGGGCAGACCTACAATCTTGACAGGGCTGTTTTCAAGTGCATCAAGGACAGACCACACCTAAAGGTGGTTCTCAGGGCGTCTGATTGGGGAGAACAGCAGGACAAAATTGACCTAAAAGAATATCCCATTCTGGTAGCTCGACAAGATGAAATAGACCTCATGGGGCAACTAAAAGAAGAAACAGGCAAGCCAGACTTCGTGTATAATCATTATCACGACAACTGGGTAAAAAAAACTCATGGGAAGTGGGAAACGATAGGCATAAAGCCAATCTCAATGATGCATGCTGCGGACGTGTTTGAGTATAACCGCTCCAGAACGTTCGACCACCTTGTTAGCGACATTTCTTTTGTCGGCGGGTATTGGCCGTACAAAGCAAAGACCTTGGACAGATACATTATTCCGCTGTGTCATCCTGTTGGGAGGTATAACGTCAAAATATTTGGTGGACAAAACTGGCCAGTATGTCAGTACATGGGCTTCATAGAAAACCAAGAAGTCAAGAACGTTTTTAGGTCCGCTACAATTTGTCCCAATATAAGTGAGCCACATTCTCAAGTTTTTGGCTATGATGTTATAGAGAGACCATTCAAGGTTCTGTTTAGTGGCGGGTTCTGCATTTCAGATTACGTACAATCCATGGCGGAAGATGTTTTTGATGAAGACGAAATTGTTTTTGCCAAAGACCCAGAGGAATTTGTTGAACTTATCAACCACTATTTGAAATATCCTGATGAAAGAATTCCATATATCAACAGGGGCTTTCATAAGGTTGTTGCTAATCATACCTATTTTCATAGAGTCGGAAGAATATTCGAAGAGCTTGGTTTGATAGAAGAAAAATCCGATTGCATGGATTTGGCCGCTGATACCATGAATCAACTATTAGGGCAAAATTAACATGAAGAAAAAAGCGTTGGTTACTGGCTCCAGTGGCTTTATGGGCCGAAGCTTGGTTGACAAGCTTCTGCTCATGAGCGATGTTTTTTCAGATGTTGTTACTATGAGCCGAAGTCCTGTCATAAATGCTCGCCCCAACACCACACACTTTACATGTGATTTGGGCTTATGTGATAGTGAAGATTATTATTATGAGTGCATGCATAAGATTTGTGCTCAGAAAAAGCCGGATATAATTTTTCACCTTGCGGCCAACCCTCTGACGAAGCTAGATGAATCTAATCCTAATAAAATCATTCAAGACAACATAACATCTACCCACAAGGTAATACATTCAGCACCCAAGGGGTGTAGGGTAATACTGGCTTCGTCCATTACTGTTTATGGTGACTGGATGTTTGAAGCTGATGATGGACCGGAGTTTTACACAGAAGACATGACCACCAAGCCCACCTCTTTGTACGCCATAACTAAGAGGACATCAGAGAGTATACTTGAATCTTATTGTAAAATGGATAGAGTTTCCGGGGCGTCATTAAGATTGTGCGCAACCGTTGGTCCCAATCTAACACACGGAGTAGTTAAGGATTTTATCAGGAAACTTCTTTCTGCAAATCCTTATCTGGAAGCTTTGGGTGACTATCCGGGGTCAACCAAGCCCTATCTCCACATAAATGACGCGATAGATGCTTTTATATTGCTGGCGCTTTCAGATGTCAACGGGGCGTTTAATGTCTGTCCAGACGACCAAATAACCGTAGAAGAGGTGGCTCATGCGGTTATGAACGGTTGCGGTGTCCAAAAAGAGATTAAATGGATGGGTGAAGGGGCAAACTGGAAAGGAGACAACAGGTTTATAAAGGCTGGCAATCTCAAACTTAAACAGTTGGGGTGGAATCCTCAGTACCCTCATTCCAAGGATTGTATCAGGTCTGTAGTGGAGAAGATTCATGGAAATTAACAGAAACGATACAATCTTGGTAACTGGTGGCAAGGGATTCTTGGGGCATTTTGTGTGCGGAACTCTGGCCGACAGAGGATACACCAAGGTTATCCCACTAGAAGGAACCAAAAGAGGAATAGACTTAACAAACGCTTTTTTTACTGATAAAGTTTTTAGACAATGCCAACCAGATGTTGTTCTACACCTAGCAGCAAGAGTTGGGGGCATAGGAGCCAATAAAGATAACCCCGGAAGGTTCTTCTATGACAACATGTACATGGGCATGAATGTCATAGAGACGGCTAGAAAGCTTTCGGTTAAAAAATTAGTCTTGGCAAGCACAGTCTGTTCGTATCCAAAATATACAGAAGTTCCTTTTAAGGAAGAGGATATCTGGAATGGATACCCCGAAGAAACCAATGCTCCGTATGGGGTGGCGAAGAAAGCCCTAATGGAGATGTTGCAAGCTTATCACAAACAGTACGGACTTATGGGCGTAACTCTTGTTCCCGTAAATATGTACGGCCCACGAGATAATTTCGACCCGCAGTCAAGCCATGTCATCCCGGCACTAATACTAAAGGTGCAGGAGGCTATTGACAATGGAGATTCCGAGATAGTTGCATGGGGAACCGGAGAAGCATCTAGGGAATTTTTATATGTGGAGGATTGCGCCGAAGGAATAGTGTCCGCTATGGAGAACTACAATAGTCCTGAGCCTGTTAATTTGGGCACAGGGCAGGAAATAAAAATCAAGGATTTGGTTGTTCTTATAGCTTCTCTAATGGGCTACTCTGGCAAAATTGTTTTCGACGCCTCAAAGCCAGACGGCCAGCCTCGAAGATGTCTCGATATAACTAAAGCCCGAGAAGAGTTTGGATTTTCTGCTAGCACAGAATTTAGCGCTGGGTTATCAAAAACGATAGAGTGGTTCAAAAATGATATCTGCTGTAGTATTTAGCAAAAATAGAGCGGCTCAATTACATTTAGCCCTTTATAGCATACGTAAAAATTTTCCAGACATATCTGATATAACCGTTTTATATACCCACACTACCGATGAATTTAAAGAGGGCTACGAAATTGCCCAACTCTTTTTTCCGTCAAGCGAAAGAGTTAATTGGGTAGAAGAGTCCAACTTCGAAAACGATACAATAGATATACTTAACAAAGGGTGTGACCATGTTTGCTTTTTTACTGATGATGATATAGTTTACAGAAAGGTCTATGATTCCTGTGAATCTATTTGCCAGATTTTTGATGAATACTCAGACCTTTTCACCGTAAGTTTGAGGCTGGGCAAAAACGTTTACATGCAGAATGTCTGGCGGCATCTCCACTGTGAGTTGCCACAAGAAACAGCGATGTTCAACCGGAAATACGTTTTATGGAATTGGAGGACGCTACTATCTCCTGACGGCTATTATTCTTACCCGTTTTCTGTAGATGGTCACATTTATAGAACTAAAGAGGTTTTGAACATAATTTCTAAATACGATTTTGATACGCCCAACGCATTAGAAGGCAGGGCGGTTTATGACTATAGAGATGACATGCAGGACATTATGGCTTGCTTTGTTACAAGCTGTCTGGTAAACACCCCCATTAATATAGTAGGCTCTTCAGAAAACATGTCTGGGGTGGTTCACGGGGCTACCTTGGAAGAACTAAACAAAAGATATCTGAACGGAGAAGTGCCCGATTTGGAAAGCATGGATTTTAGTGATATTAAATCCTCTCATCAAGAGGTTGAGATAAAGTTTAAATGAAGATACTGTATGTCCCCGTAGCAAGTCCAGAAACCTTACAGGGCAAGGATGCTTTAGACTACCAATCTGATACGGTATTTTACGGTCTCAAAAAGCTTTTTGGTGACGACGTTGTTGATGCTATTCGTTTATGGTTTATGTACAAAAAGGACAAGCTGGAAAGACCAGAGAACTTCGAAAAGCTGTGGGGAAAGGCTTTTACATGTTACGGTCTTCTAGGAGATGATTCAAAAGTAGATAGAGAAGATATCGGCTCTAAAATATTCAACCATTTTTTTGATTTTATTATCTTGCCGATGCATTGGAGCGTAGTCGAAAACATGGGGGAAAGCAAACCCGGAGTCCATCAGTTTCTAGACCAAGTTCTTGAACATTATCCGCCGAGTAGAGTTGCGTTAATTGATGGTTGGGATAGACAAGATATAGATTTAGATATATCTAGAAGATGCGTTTATTTTAAAAGGGAGTTGGGAGATAGATATGCAAATGAAGCATTCCCTATTTCTTTTTCTGTTCCCTTAGCGCAGGTAAGAAACTCTTCGGAAAAATCTTACGACTTTGCACCATTAGTTCCAAGCACGAATCATTTGGATACTTATATTTATGACGACGAAGAATCGTACTACAACGACTATAGCAGAAGCTACTTTGGCTTTACTTCCAAAAAAGGGCACATGGAAGATTTAAACAGCGCTTGGGATTGTCTGAGGCATTATGAAATAATGGCAGCGGACTGTGTACCATTCTTTACTAATGTAGAAAAGTGTCCTCAACACACGCTGCACAACTTCCCTAAAGACCTGTGTGTTGAAGCCAAGAAGCTATCAGGTGTTTATCCCGGTGTAGAAGGTGGGTATAACCCCGAAGAAGATACCTATATTGGTCCCAGTACAAAAATTCTGCGCGGAGAATTAAGAGGACATATCGACTTTGATAGATTTGACCACACGTCATACCTCGATTTAAAGCACAGATTTAGAGAACATCTGTTAAAGCACCTTACGTGTGAACAAACCGCAACCAAACTTATAGACACAATGGTAAGAATAAATGCAGATTAAAAATGCATATTGTCTATGTTTAGACAAGAGACAAGAACACTGGGAAGACCTCCAAGAACAGTGTGAGTCTCGCGGTATAAAATTTCGTAGATTCCTAGTAGGAAAAGGCGAATTATTCCCGAAGGAAGAGTACGATTATATCGACGACCCTAATCCCCCAGTTGACGAGTGGGGATACGGACGAGAAGAAACCGTTAGAAATCACTGCAACGCCTTCCTATCACACCAAGTGATGTTGAGAAAAGCTATTGAAGAAAATCTAGACAATGTCTTATTTCTTGAAGATGATGCATACTTTACATCCAGATATGACGACGTGATGGAAAAAGTTTCTGACGGGATTGATAAATTAGAATGGAATATGTTGTATTTTGGCTGGTGGATTGGAAACGAATACGATGAGTGGAATGAAAATATCGAACAAGAATACCTAGAGAAAGGCTCAGCCTCGGTGGCGAGAGTTAGGGCTGCTCCGAATATGTGCGGGGGTCTGCATGGCGTTTTAATCAACAAGAATATGTTTGAACTTATGGCTAGCTTGCCTCCGATTAATCCGATAGACAGTATACTAAATCACAATTACCACATGGATATTAATTCTTACTACATAACGCCCAAGATTATACACGACAAGGGTATTTTTAGTGAATGCGAACAATCCCCTTGTCCTAGGAAACATATATGATACCTTTGTTCATATGTTCTAAGGATAGACCGGTACAATTAAGACTCCTTCTGGAAAGTATTAGTCGAAATTGTCCCAACCTTTTTGACATAACAATACTCTACGCTGAAAGCCTTTATTGCTATACGTTTGGCTATCATAAACTTAAAGATGAAAATATTGTAAACGCAAAATGGGTGCAGGAAAAAACGGAATGGCAATACAAAAGAGTTGACAATGGGGCGCCCATGACCACAATGAGGGAGTCGGGTGTGTTTACGGAACAATTTTATGATTTTCTGTTCGAACATGAAGATGGTCATTTTTGCCTTATGGTTGATGACAACATCTTTTTTAGAAAGACAGAGTGTTCTCCTGAAGACATATTAAGTACGCTTGACGACGAAACGTTCTGTTTTACTTTTAGGTTAGGGAAAAATACGACAACACAAAACCATCTCGACGAACAACCGCAACTAGAGCTTGAAGTAGAAAAGTCAGAAAAAGATTTTATCAAATGGGACTGGCAAAAATATAACAACGCCTTTACTGACTACGCCTTCCCATTTAGCTGGGACGGGGTGGTTTATAAAACCAAAGATATACTCACCCTGCTAGACGGCACAGACCTAGATAGCGACAAGAGAGTGCATGAGTCTTGGAAACAGTTCCCCCTTCCTCACAGGCTGGAATCTTATATGGGAACATTGTCTGACAACAGAGCGGGCTTGTTTTCTAAAAAAAGACTCATGTCTTCATTTAATCACAGTCATCTAGTGGGAATGGATTACAATAAGGTGATTGATGTTTCCAATAGAGGCGGCGTAAAGTTTGAAGCACACGAAAACGATTTATGCACCTTTTATATTTTGGGTCACCATATTGATTATGATTCTATGAATTTTCAAAATGTAAAGTCTGCACATGACGAAATACCATTTAAACTTACCGAGTAAAAGATGAAATTTACATTTGGAATAATTACTTATAACGATGAAGCTAGAACCTTACTGGCAATCAAGTCGATATTAAGAGAGAATATTCCTGATTGTCAGATTATAGTAGTCGGTGGAGAAAATCTTTACAATAACGACAACATAACACACATACCCTTCGACGAATCCATAAAAGAGGGGTGGATTACCAAGAAGAAAAATATCATAACAGAAAATGCAAAGTGTGACAATATTGTTTACATGCACGATTATATCAAATTAAATCAAGGATGGTACAACAAATTCGTTGAGTTTGGAGACGACTGGGATATTTGCATGAACCGAATAAACTCATTCGAATATCAACCCCCTTGGGGGAACAGATTTAGAGACTGGGCCGCTTGGGACGACCCCAGTATTTGCAATATCGGCGGTGTGCATAGTTGCGTAATGATACCTTATGCTTACAACGAAACACAATACATGTATATATCAGGTACTTACTGGGTTGCGAAAAAGAAAGCCATGGAAGAAGAACCCCTCAACGAAACTCTATGCTGGGGTGAAGGTGAAGATGTTGAGTGGTCTAAAAGAGTCCGCACAAAATGCCGGTATGTCATGAACCCCCATTCTTCGGTTCAGCTTACCAAGCTCAAGCATGCGGGTGTAAACTTCATTGATGAGAATAGAATATTTTGGCGTGTTATTGGGGGAATCAATGTCACAGCTATAGGAACTGTAGATGGAATTTAAAGAATTTAAACGGGTCAGATACGAGGCCCCCGCTTTTGATTTTGCGGAAAACAAGCTGGGGTTTGCGTTCCATAAGAATCAACCCGGCTATAGCGACATATCTGCCCACTTGCCTCTATTAGAATACCTAGCTTCTAAATGTGTCCATATTACAGAATTTGGCACAAGAGACGGATTCAGCACTTGCGCATTTATGTCTGGACTCCAAAAAACACAGGGCAAGCTGGTTAGCTTTGATATAAATATACCATCTTTTATGGATGAATTCAAAAACATGGAAGACCTCCCCTGCTCTTGGGATTTCAGACAAAGAAGCACCGTAGACGAAGACTTAAATATAGAAGAAACAGACTTATTATTCGTTGACAGTCTACACACCTATGAACAGGTTCGAGACGAGCTTAGACTGCACGCGGCAAGGGTTGGCAAATTTATAGTTTTCCATGATGCTTATTCTCATGGGGAATTTAGCAGGGATGTCAAGGGGCAGGAGGGGATACTGCGCGCAATTAACGAGTTTGTGGATTCCTCTTCGGAGTGGGAGCAGGTTTACAAAGTGGATTTTAACCATGGCCTTATTGTTCTAGAGAAAACGGCATGATAAAACTAGTGGTGTTTGATTTGGATGGCGTATTAGTAGAAGCTAGAGATATACACTATTATGCTTTCAACAGAGCGCTGTCTACGATTGATAGCAGGTACGCCATTGGCAGAGAAGAACATCTGTCTATGTACGATGGGCTACCCACAAAGAAGAAACTAGAAATACTAACTAAAGAAAAGGGTCTGCCAGAAGACACCTATCAAGAAATATGGGAAAGAAAACAAGATTGCACTGCTGATATTATCAAAGAAACAGTCAACCCCACTGACCACAAAGATATCGCAAAGGCTTTAGAAAATCTAAAAAACGAAGGCTACACAGTTTATTGCGCCTCTAATTCTATTAGACATAGTGTAAAACTTATGCTTCTATGTGCTGGATATATGGAGCATATTGACGAATATTTCTCAAACGAAGACGTTAAGTTCCCCAAGCCCCACTCTGAAATTTACTTAACCTGCATGCTTAAGGCAAAGGTAAACCCCAAAGAGTGCCTAATCGTTGAAGACTCTCATGTCGGGCGAAAAGCCGCCTATGAATCCGGGGCGCACGTTATGGGGGTCAGGGGCCTAGAAGATATAACCTCTGTGAACATACAGAAGTCAATTGATAAAGCAAACAAAACAAACGAGAAAAAACTTTTCAAACCTAAATGGCAAGGTGGAGATATGAAGGTTCTTATTCCCATGGCCGGGGCCGGGTCCAGATTCGAGAAGGCTGGGTATACTTTCCCCAAGCCGCTTATTGAAGTCGATAGCAAGCCGATGATTCAGGTCGTGGTAGACAATCTAAATGTAGACGCGGGGCATGTTTTCATCACGCAGAAGTCCCATTACGAGGATTACAACCTCTCCTACCTGCTGAATCTTATCTCTCCAAGCTGCGACATCGTACAGGTTGACGGCATCACTGAAGGAGCGGCATGTACGACTCTGCTTGCCAAGGAACACATTGACAATGACCAACCTCTTCTGATTGCCAATTCTGACCAATATGTTGACTGGGACAGTAACGAGTTCCTGTATGCCATGCAAGCAGAGGGTGTAGACGCTGGAATATTGACTTTTGAATCTGTACACCCCAAGTGGAGTTTTGCCAAGGTAGATGACACCGGCTTTGTTACAGAGGTTGCTGAGAAGAAGCCCATATCCAATAATGCCACTGTTGGGATTTACTATTGGGCAAGAGGTAGCGATTATGTAAAATATGCAGAGCAGATGATTGCGAGAAACAGGAGGGTCAATAATGAGTTTTATGTGTGCCCAGTCTTCAACGAGGCAATAGAAGACGGGAAGAAGATAAAGATATTCCCAATAGAAAACATGTGGGGAATTGGGACACCCGAAGACTTAGAAATATTCTTGAGTAGATAAATGTTATTAATATCACATCGCGGAAATATATCTGGCGCCAATCCTGAGAAGGAAAACGACCCAGATTATATAGCACAAGCCTTATTTTTAGGATACAACGTAGAGATAGACGTATGGAAGATTGGTGATGAGTGGTTTTTGGGCCACGATTTTCCATTCCATAAAATCAATTTTGGTTATCTAGTAAATGATTCTCTCCTGTGTCATGCAAAGAACCTTCCCGCCTTAAACGATATGCTAAAAGATGACAAGATTCATTGCTTTTGGCATCAGGAAGACCACTACACAATTACTAGTCGTGGGTATATAGTAAGCTATCCCGGCTATTCTATTACTGACAAGACGATATGTATGAAACCTGAAATGCATGTAAAGTCTTCTCTTAAGGACTGCTATGCAATCTGCTCAGACTACGTGGAGAAATATAAATGAAAGTATTGGTAACTGGCGGCGGTGGATACGTAGGAAACGTGTTGTGTCGAGACCTACTAGACCAAGGATATAAAGTAAGGTGCATGGATAATTTCCATAAGGGTCAGTGCGATGCATTAATCGCCTTGGCTAGCAAACCGCACTTTGAATTTATGCATGGCGATGTAACAAATGTTTCACACATCAAAAAGGCTCTAGACGGCGCAGAAGCAATTATCCATCTAGCGGCAATAGTGGGCTTTCCTGCTTGCGATGCCCAGCCATCTTTGGCTACAGCAGTCAATGTGGACGGCACTAGAAATATCTTGGAATTCAGAGACCCAGAAGTTCCGATGGTGTTTGCGTCCACCGGTAGCGTATATGGAAAAGTGGAGGGAGTCTGCACGGAGGACTCTCCGCTTAATGCGGTCTCGCT
>Ga0208180_1000492_pt1 | contig 32989 bp, 42 predicted proteins | sample MalvireepMed_s16_FD_184241 | JGI IMG/M metagenome (GOLD analysis project Ga0208180, IMG submission 184241) | Marine viral communities from the Global Malaspina Expedition - Malaspina viral metaG DeepMed_s16 (SPAdes) (version 2) | ecosystem: Environmental > Aquatic > Marine > Oceanic | place...
TTGTCAACGAAAGCGAACAGAAAGCGTATAACCCGACCCCGTGCCCCTGGGCCATCAAAGGGAGACACACATTGTAACCCTATTTTTTGCAAATTCAACTTTCCCCAATACGTGTATACGAATTATACGTATACGGTATTGATGGATATATTAGTATTAGTATATAATATATATATATATATATACATATATACATAGTAGCTATTTCAAATTTTTCCTTGACTTTGCTTGTAAATTGTAGTAAATTATGTTGTGACTGCAAAAACCAACAGTAGGCTAGCTAAAAGATATTGTGCAAATTATGGCAAAGGAAGTAACCTGGCAATATGTGCAGGAATTATGATTGCTGCAAATGGTATGTTATGGCAGAATATTGAGTATGCAGGAAAAAAGTGCTTTGCAGATGAAAAGTGTGACTATTTCATAGCTATCGTACATCCAGGGATACCATCAAATGAACACTAAATTCGTACTTTTACTGATTTTGTCAGTGATTTCAATAGAATTGTTAATGTACATACAAAAAATTGATATAATCACATTTTACGTAATAATGTTGGTAACAATATGGAATACAGGAAAAAACATTTTCCACTACGGAAAGCAACAATGGCTAAGAAACGGCGGCTAGGACGGGTAGGAATAAGAATTAGCGGGAAATGGTACTCAGCGAGGGATTTTTTTAAAGCGGAAAAGAAGGCAGCCGAGATTATTGATGAATTCAGGAATCAAGAACTCTCAAAGCCCGACAGGGCACGCTGCGTTCCACCAGGCGGATACGGATATTTGCCTTAGTGAAGTTCGAGTTCGTGGAAACAGAGAACAATAAAGCTGTTTTATCTCTAATAGCCCGAAGATTGCACTGGGCGAAGAAAAAGCATGGCAACGAAATGCCGCTTGATGGCACATATGACCTTGTTGATGCCCTTGAAGAGGCTTTGGACCTCTCAATTTACCTTGCCGCGGAAATTATACACATAAAAAACCGTCGCTGGAACGTAAAAAGGGAAAATAACGAAAATAATGTGTCTAGTATCGTAAGAGAAGCTATGGAAGACCCAACAAACCCTTGGTCTTCGGCTTGTCCGACCTGTAATGGCGACTAAAGCCGTCCCAAAACACAAAAGAGCGGTCATTGTGCCGGATATACACTTTCCTGAGCAGGATGATGCTGCCATAAACTGTGTTTTGAAGGCAATTACCCTCGTTAAGCCTAATATCTTTGTCTGTTTGGGTGACATAGGTGAGTTTCACAGTGCCTCTGGATGGAGATACAAGCGTCAAAAGCGGCCACCTCTGGAATTTATACTGCCAGAGATAGATGAGGACATAAAAGCGGCCAACGAAGGCCTCGACCTTTTTGACAAAGTACTGAAAAGGATAGGATGTAGCGAGCGTTACATGATAGAGGGAAACCATGACGCTTGGCTGAACTCCTTTGTTGAAGAGCATCCATACCTCGCAAAGGACTATTTGTTCCCAAATGCGATGCGTTTGAAGGAAAGAGGGTATAAATACTACCCTTATGGAAAGTATTTAAGAATTGGAAAGCTGTACATATACCATGGTGGTCATTTCAGCTCAGTATACCACACACGTGCACATGCATTAAATCTAGGCAAATCGGTGGTATACGGTCATTTGCACGATATTCAGCGACACAGCGTTACTCACGTTGATGGAGCACATGCAGGATTTAGCCTAGGATGTCTTAAGGATATGTCTGATGAAGCGAACTCATGGCTTAAAAACAGAAAAACGAATTGGGGACATGCTTTCGGCATTGTGGATTGGTTTAGCAATGGCGATTTTAGACTCGATGTTGTTGATATCACAAAAGGCAAAACGTTTCTTTGGGGGAAGCTAATTGATGGAAACACTTAATTTGGCGGATAACATAGCACAATTGAAGGTTTTGAAGTGGCAATACGACGAAACAAAGAAACTTGACCCGCCAGAGTCTACAGACGCAAAGCATGATATTATTAGAAATATCTTAAAAACAATAGAAAACTTGGATGTTCCACAACTTATAGGCACAATGAACCCAAACGAGTATTCATAGAGGTCTTACCTTCACATGGGGGGAAGCGGTTAGGAGCTTAAATTATTTGGACGGGAAGTGAAGGCTAAGACAATAAAAGACAAAAGGCATTTTGTTTACAAGGATGAGAAAGAATTTAGGCTCTATCATAAGAATGTAAAGCTGATTGAGTCCTGGAGGGATGCGGAGGAGGGTGAATGGTGCCAGACAGATGACGAGCAGGTTGTTCAGGTCTTAAAAAAAAGCCCCTTTAAGGCTAATACGGGAAAAGACAAGCATTATGTTCGTACACTGCTAGGTACCTATGTTGCCGAGAACAAAGAACCAATGGAGGGAAATATACCAAAGAACCTCTATTCCTTCTCTCGCGACAAGAATCACAAAGAAGTTCAGGCCACGGACCGAGATGCTAATGCAAATGAGCTAATCTTTGCTCAGTATGTCGTTAAGGGTGTTGACCCGACTGATGCCTATTTGAGGGCTTACCCTACAGATAAGCATGAATATGCCAAGGTAGCGTCGAAATCGTTACTAAAACAAGAAAGGGTGATGAAGTTGATAAGAAAAGAAGTAAAAGATGCGTTGTCTTTAGTAGGTATCACACATGAGGAAATTCTGAAACAGGTATGGTCAATAGTCAAAGAGGATGAGAACAACTCAAGTTCTCGTGTTCGCTGTCTTGAGCTACTTGCAAAGGTATCCGATATGATGCCGAATGCTGAGAAAAAGTCCGAAACGCTTACTGTCTTTCAAGGATTTACCCCGGCAGAGCTACAAACACTGAAATCCGATGGCGAAACAAAGATGATTGCTCAGGCGGAAGCTGAGATTGATGACACGTGAGGTTCGAATAGTCTTTCCAGAATTCCAGCTTGAGTGTGACGTTTGTGAGAATCAGGTTCAGATAGTTTTGGAAAACACCATTTTTGACAGTGGTGGAATGTTTTACGGGTGGAGATGCCCCATATGCCACACTATATACAATTCCGATAGCAATATTATATACATAGGAGGCTACGAGAACGAAGACTATGCTTCAGCATGAGAGATGGCTAGATGACTGGCTTGACATAGATATCGTGAATTGGGAGGGGTACGATACCATACAAAAGAGTAGGAAAGACCGTCTATGTAAAGAAAAGCAGGAAATGGAAGAAAAAGGCAACGGCAAAGAGCGTAGCCAAGGCAAAAAGCATGATAAGCCTTCTTCGGGGTGTAAAGCACGTATGGAAGCCAACAGGTAAAAAGAAGAGTGTCAAGCGTTCTTAAAAAAAGAAGGAAGAAGATTAAGAGACATCGGTGGAAGAAAAAGCAAAAACAAGACAGACACAAGAAGAAGCGGCGTTAAGAAGACCAGAAGAGATAAGTCTTAATGCAAAAGACCAGCTTTTAAAGCAGGCCTATGAAGACCTCATATTCTTTGGAAGAGCCTTTTTACCTAAGGATTTCCTTAAAAAGAGCAAATCTCCGCCATTTCACTATGAAATAGGTCAAAAGCTTATATCTACTCAACCTGGAGAGAGAATTTGCAATATTGTCCCTAGGGGCTTTGGGAAGTCAGTTCTTGCCAAAGCTGCCATTTTACACAAAATATGCTTCGGACAAAAGGATGACCCACATTTTATTGCTTGGGTGGCTGAAGAGCAGGGACAGGCCATTGACCATTTAAAATATATTAAGTCACACATAGAAAACAATAAATACATTAGATACTATTTTGGGGACCTTGCCGGAGACTTGGTGGGCAATCGATGGACTGAGAAGGATATTATCACATCCAAAGGGGATAGGATAATAGCAAAGGGCACAACTCAGCGTCTGCGTGGTCGTGCTGAGATTGACAGGCGGTACACTGGCATTGTATTGGATGACTTTGAATCCGAGTTAAACACCAAAACACCAGAAAGGCGTGCCGAAATTAAAAGATGGATTGTTTCCACGGTATACCCCTCGCTTGAAGAGACACCTGGTCACGAAGGATGGATTTGGCTTCTTGGTACTATTGTACATTATGACTCATTTCTTCAAATGACATATGACTCATATACCGAAGCCAAGAAGGAGAATCGCTCATATCCGTGGGATGTAATGTTTCATCAGGCTATAGAGGGTGGGAAGTCTATATGGTTAGAACAATTCTCAAATAACAAGCTCAAGAAAAAGAAAAAAGAATTTATAGAGGCTGGGCTTGTAAACAAGTTTGCACAGGAATATATGAATGATGCACGTGACATATCAAATGCAGCGTTCAAAATTGACAGAGTCCAGTATTATGCCGGACATCACAAAGCTAAGAACAACTTCTCATATCTCATAACGAATGATAAGGCTATTCCAATTTATGTGTATCTCGGAGTTGATGTTGCACACACAGCATCTTCTTCGTCAGACTATCAAGTAATCCTTGTTATGGGAATGGATTCTGATAAAAATCGTTATGTGCTAGAGTATTTTCGAGAAAGGATTCCAACTTTCGACGTTCCAAAGAAGATTATACAACTTGCAAAAGATTATGGACCTGTAAGGCGAGTTACTATTGAAACTGTTGCTGCACAGGAAATGGTAAGAGATATGGCAGATAGGTTATCTCTTGCAGACAGGCGTTTGGCTCCAGGAATATTTAAGGGTGCTAAACCACCGAAAGGAATAAAAAAGGCTGATAGGCTAGAAACAGCATTGGGACCCATAGTAAACGGAAAGAAGCTATACATAAAGAGAACTATGACGGAATTGACAGATGAATTATTTGAACACCCGAAGGCAAGGAATGATGATATTCTTGATGCACTGTACTATGCAAACTACTTTGCGTGGCAGAAACCACCTTCTAGTAAAGTTATGGATATAGACGATTTTAACTCTCCAGCTAATGAAGGAAGTAGAAAAACTGCAAAATATCTTAAGTATAACTGGCTTACAGGTGCAAGAACATAGGTTTCCTGCAAAAAAACTCTTGACAAACGGCATTTTTTTCCTTATATTATCTTAGAGAGATTTACTATTATACCTTGGCAGCAAAAAAAGAAGAAAAACCCGACTTGCAGGCTCGAATTGAGGAGCTAGAAAAAAACGCTCACGAGCCTTATGACTTTTCTAAAGACTACAACGAGCTTGCAGGGCTTGTTGAGGGTATAGAAGCCAGATTGCAGAAAATAGAGGAAACAGCAAGCGTAAAGAATTATATAGATGGCTAAAATAGAGAAGGCACCAGAAGCAGAACAGAACCAGGAACTTTATCGTAACTGGCGTGATGCACGTACAGACTGGGATACAGAAGCAAGAACTGACTTAGATTTTTTTCTTGGCAATCATTTTACTTCAGAAGAGTCAGATGAGCTTGCATCTAGAAATCAAGCAGATGTTCCTATGGATAGGATATCTCCTGCAATTGATAAGCTAAAGAGTGTTCTTACTGCAAGACCCCCCGTGTTCACAGTGGTTCCCAGAGAGGACTCGGATGCACAGGTAGCTTCCGTGTTTCGCTCTATACTAGGATATGTCTGGGACATTTCAGACGGTGATAATCAGATAAAGCAGGCTATCACGGATTATGCTGTTACGGGTCTAGGATATATGTATGCATATGTTGATGCAGAATCAGATTTCGGTAGAGGTGATGTCAAGTTTACCTATGTTAATCCCTTCCGTGTTTATGTCCCACCTGACTGCAGGGACAGGTGGTTTGCTGATGCCGAGGGCATCATTCTTTCTACTATACTGACAGGCGAACAGGTCGTCAACCTCTACCCACAATTAGGTGACCAGATAGATTCAGAAACTCAGGAAGTCTATCCTGGGGTGATACATGAGCTATCGACGTATAACGAGGAAGATTATCCAGACGCTCAGAATGTAAACTCAATGAAAGTGTTTACGCCGGCTGAGACAAAGGATAAGAGCTATTCTAATACATTTACTTCTGATAAATACCAGATACTCGAAAGGTTTTATCCTGTAAAGGTTCCTTATTATCGGGTTATTGACGCACGCTCTGGAGAGGAAAGCGTTCTTGACGAGCAGGCTTTTCAGACTATGCTTCAGGAAAACCCTGGAATGGTTGAAAGGGGGTTTTTGCAGTTTGAAGAGGTTTTACAGCCAAGAATTGCAGTAACGGCAACAATTGGAGAGGTTCTGCTATACGAATCTGTATTGAATACTGATATGTATCCAATTGTACCACTTCCAAATATTTGGACAGGAACACCATATCCGAAATCGGATGTATCTCGTGCACGTCCTATGCAGAAGCTTTTAAACCGTTTATGGTCTTTGGCTCTTTCTCATGCACAGGCATCTGCAGGTCTTAAGCTTATTGTACCGATTGGGTCTGTTGATAATCTTGATGACCTAGAGCGTGAGTGGGCAAATCCAAATGCGGTTATCGAAGTTGATACAACACAGGGTGAGCCACATTATCCTGCACCACAGCCATTAGCCTCTGAGTTCTATCGGCTGATTCAACAGGCAGAGTTCTACATAGATTTTATCTTCGGTCTTCCAGAGATGACTCACGGGTTTCCAGAGAAGGCCCCTGATACAGTGCGTGGAACGGAACGTATGGTAGCACTTGGAAGCGATAGACCGAAGTCCAAGTTACGTGATATAGAATTTAGTATTAATCGATTGGGAAAAGTATTGTATGGTATATCAAAGGGACATTACACATTTCCAAAAATGTTCACACTAGTACAGGCTGATAACAATATGACCGAGATAACGGTTAATATGTATGACGATTCCTCTCAAGCTGTAAATGATATACAAAAAGACAGGCTGAACGTGGGACAGCACGATGTGAGAATTGTTTCAGGAAGCACTCTTCCAGAAAGCAAGTGGGCGACATTCGGTGTATACCTTGAAGCTTTTCAGCTCGGGCTTATTGACAGAATTGAAGTATTAAAGAAAAACCCAGAAATTTTTGACAAAGAAGGTGTCTTGGAAAGAATGGATGAAATGCAGCAAATGAGGGATTATGTTGCACAACTCGAAGAACAGATTCAAAACTTGAGTGGTGACTTACAGACAGCACAGAGAGAAACAATGCATGCCAAACAAGACAATGAACTTTCAAAATTTAAGTCTCATCTCACAGAGATTGAGGCTAATGCGAACGCAGACCGAAAGGTCCGTGCTTCGAAATTGGACGCTGCCGTCAAGCTTTCTCAGAGAGAGCTTGATATGCTTGGAAAGCAGGAAAAAGCGGCAGCTAAATCGGAAACATAACATATGGTGACGCTTCGACAGGGAGATTCCACAGGAGTCCAGTCCACGGTTTGAAGACATCAGGAGGTAGGTTATGGCAACAGAAGAAAACGTAATCGATGAGGTAATCGATTCACAGGAACAGGATACGGTTGATTTATTTGCGGACAGCGATGAATCTGTGGGCGAGGACTACGAATCCCCCGCAGAAGAAGCTGAAGAGCTAACTTCGGACGCAAGTGGCGTTGACTGGGAAACCGAGGCTAAAAAGTTCCAATCTATGAAAGACAAGGCGGAAGCCGAGTTGACTAGTTGGAACCAATATCAGCCCTTAGTTGACCTTTTGGAGAGTAGACCAGATTTGATAAAACTATTACAGGAAAATCTGAATTCACAAGTAAGTGCTAGCCAAGATGCTGTTTCTGAGGAGGATTTTAATCCTTGGGATGCGTATTTCAAGCCCGATTCCCCTTCTTTCAGGTTTCGTGAACAACAGGAACATGGGAAGGTAAATCAGGCTATACAACAACACATGGGAGCACTCCAGGAACAGGTGTTTGTAAACAATCTTGTGAGCGAACTAAAAAATGTTTATAAGCTTGGTGAACAAGATACACAAGAGTTTCTTCAATTTTACGCGCAACCGAAGGAGCAATTGTCACTTGACGCACTTGTTGACGTATTCGTGAAAACAAAGAAAAAGGATGGGTCGAAGCCTTCTTCTTCACTGGATGCAGTCCGAGCTGGAAAGTCAGCTCCCAGGACCGCCGGAGCTGTGCAAGGCAAAGCCCCCGCTCGAAAGAGCGATGAGGATAAAGTCTGGGATGCAGTGATGGCGAGTTCGAATGCAGGTAGATTACCTTAGGAGGTAAACTATGGCTGTTACTTATAACACTGGCACACTTAAATCAAGTGACATAACTGTTGCTGCGACGAGTGCCGATGTCGGACAAGCTCCAGACCGTAGACGACTATATAACTTTGGAGACAGGGTAGCTGAATTAGCTCCAGAAGAGTCTCCATTTTTCGTCTACCTGAGCAAAGTAGCCAAAGTTCCTACCGATGATTCAGTCTTCAGGTATCTAGAAAATCGTACTAAGATTAATTGGACTTCCAGAAATTTCTATATTGATGGTGCCCCAACGGGTGCTGTTACTGCTGGAACCAGTTATGCTTTTACGGTTGATGACGCAGCTTCTTCTCCAGGCAGTATTGACTGGCTTGTGAAGGGCATGGTCTTCTCCGTTAATACGGTTGATGGTACAGCTGGATGGTCACAGGCAATATTCCGAATTGAGTCGTCTCCGTCAGACAATGGTGCTGATACAAGCTTCACAGGTAAATGTGTTGAAGTATCAAACTCCAACGTAACTGGCTATGCGACATTAGCAGATAACGACCAATGTCAGGTTATCGGCACCTCATTTGCTGAGGGTTCCGGCGCACCTGATGTGTGGTCTGCGGAAATCGAGGATAACTACGGTTATACTCAGATTTTCAAAACTGCTGCGGAATTGTCAGGAACTGCACTAGCTACTCGGTTCAGGGGATACTCTGATGAATTTCAGCGTATTTGGGCTGAGAAGCTTCGTGAACATAAGGTCGACATTGAACGGGCTTTGCTCTTTGGGCAGAAAGCTCGTGTAACTGGCGTTCAGTACACTGAAGGCCTTGTTGGTCATATTGTAAAAAACACGAATCCGACTACCGACGATTCTGATTTATCCCACACATCAGGTGCTGGATATTACAGAAGCGTAGCACAGGCAGAATTAACCTATGACAGAATGCTTTCTGACTTAGAGGTTATTTTTGACCCCGCTCGCGGTGGCAGTGGCGACAGATTGGTTCTTTGCGGATTGCCCGTTGTTTCTTTCTTTAATAAACTAGGAGATGGGAACTTCTTGTACGAGTCTTTACAGGCTGGTACTACAGCTGTTACTCCATTTCGTTGGAACTACGAAGAAAGACAGGGTACTTTTGGACATTCAATCATGGTTATTGATAGTATCCATGGCCGAATGAATCTGGTTAAGGAGCCACTCTTCCGTGGTATTGCTAGCGGCTTCATGCTTATGGCTGATATGAAAAACGTTGCCTACCGTCCGCTTGTCGGAAACGGTGTCAATCGTGATACTCATGTTATTACTAACGTACAGAACGACGACGAAGACCTTCGGAAAGATATGATTCTGACCGAAGCGGGTCTGGAAGTTACGCTTCCTGAAACCCATGCTCTTTACAACGTCGAAAGTCTGTAGGGGATGAATCATGCGTAGTGACTATATTAGTAAAAGTAGTGGAGCTGGTGGATTTCTTCAGCCTTGGGAACAAATCAAGGCTGCGAGAACTCTAGACGCTGAGACGGATAGCGGAAAAACCTTTAGGTTAGATTCCGCTGGTGGTGCGTATACAATTACGCTTCCCACCGCTACTACAGGTCTAGATGGGACCACTTACAAGTTCTGGGTAGAAGAACATACACCGACAGCAGCAATTACGATTGCCGCTGGCAGTGCGATTGTTTTCGGCAAGGTCAACGAAACTGAAGTTGACACTGGCGATGACAGTCCAGGTTCTTCAGCCGCAACTGGTGTATCCAATGTCATTATTGGCACTTCGGCACATAAAGGGGATTTCATTGAAATGTCCTTCAGTGCTGGAGCATATTGGATGTTTGGTTCGTCAGCTGCCGATGGCGCAGTTACCACATCATAATCCGAATTCATAAGGATTAGCAGTTTTTGTTTGCTGTGGGGGAAGGTCGTATAAAGGACTTTCCCCTAAAAAACAAGGTGGTTAGAGGGTTATACTTCTTTCCACCGCTAGGTGAAATGTTTACTATGGATAATATTAGTAATTTTGTTAATACTGTATTTCTTGGGAAATCGTCCCAAGTGGTACGAAACTAGAGAGGAATAGTTATGCCGTATGGTGGTACAGGTCCTGTACAGGACAATCCAATGGTTCAGTCTATGAAGATGAATCAGATTTTGGAAGTTTTTGGAGACAAGCAAGGATATATGGAAGCACAGAGTGCACCAATTACAGGTGCTGGGCAAAGACTTCCTAGTGGAAGTTCTTTAATGGCGGCTCTTATGCCACAGGTTGGTCCACGTAGGGGCACACAGGCTCCCCCAAGGGCACCAACGGGAAGTCCGAATGCCGCAGGAGTGAAAGGGAAACTCGCTCAGGCACGCGGGCGACCCAGAGGCAGAATGCCAGCGGGGGCACCGATGGCTCCGCCTCCTATGATGGGCGCAGGAATGGGAATGCCTATGGCTCCACCCCCTATGATGGGTGCTGGGATGGGAATGCCAGGAGTAGGTGGTGCAGGTGCTGCAGGAGGTCCGAACCAGCTTCAGATGATGGCTTTATTGGCTATGATGCAGCAGGGACAGGGACCTAGAGGTAGAATGCCTATGGGTGCTCCTCCTATGATGGGCGCAGGAAGATACGCTTGAAGATATCTGGAATTTGTTCTTCCCACGGGTACTACAAGGGAGAATCTTGTCCCAAATGTGAGGAAGTAAAAAAGGTTTCATCTCCTTATGGATTTGTAAGGACAGAACGTGGAAAGCGGACTGATATAGAGTTCAGGAGCCAAACCATAGATGATAATATTTCTGAAATGAACCAAAGAAGATGGGGGGCTTGAACTATGCCTAAAGGCAAAGGAACGTACGGACGCAAGAAAGGCAGACCGCCTACCAAGAAAAAGAAGAAGAAAAAGAAAAAAAAGAAAGGCAAGAAAAAGGGGATGCGCTGCTAAACAAAAGGCGGAAAAAGAATAATGGCTAACGAACTAAGAATAGAAGCACAGCTTGAATACAGCAAAAATGATGTAAAGCATTCAAAGCACGATTCAACATTTGTTGATGTATCTGGCGATGCTATGCATATGGGTGTACAGGTTATCGGAACAAGTGCAGAAACGCTAACATTTAATTCTACAGACTTGAGTGATGTAGGATATGTATTTCTCAAGAACCTCGGTACTAGCGGTACAATATATATTGATGAGGATTCTGATATGTCTTCCACGACATCAATGGTAGCATTAAAACCAGGAGAGTTCGCAATGTTTCGCTCTGGTGTAGATGCTATTTATGCTCTTGCATCTTCTGCAGAAAATTTGCAGATGATACTAATTGAGGCGTAATGGCTACGTTCCAAGTGCAAATTGAAGATATGGTCGGTACTGTAGGCGGTAGTTCTTCTGATACTACAGCAATTACATCCTTTCTTACAGATGGTGCAAAAGAGGTTATAAACCTTATGCCACCCAATCTTTTAAGGTTGTGTTCTTCCGAGGTAACACTTACTCCACAAGCCCCTGGAAGTGAAAGTTCTGCGTCTACATTGAATACAGGCAAGGTTTTTAATGTAAGGCGAAGCGATGGAACGATTGACCAACCCTGTAGATTGATTCCAGCAAAGCTTAAAGGACGTGTATCTGACTCAGATGATATGGACTATGCTACAGCAACAGACCCTGTGTATTATATTGAGAGTAATTTTCTTAATATATTACCATCATCCTCTTCTGCGGTAGGTAAATATTCTGAAGTTCAGTATCCAGCCGTAGCCTATGGCGATAGTGCTATTGCTACATTCCCAGACGAGCTTGAATACATTGTTGTATTGTATGCTGCGGTGAAGGGAATGGAAAGAATTATAACAGATATTATGGTTGACGAAGACATTGAACTCGGCAATGCTAGAAAGGACCAGTATAACTGGCTTGTAGGGCAATATGCAAAAGCAGTACAGGCAATGACGGGAGCACCGGCAGGAGCATAAATGACATTCAAGAAAATACTTTCAAGGGTTCGAAAGGTACATCCTAATGCTGGCGAAACATATGTAAAGGCGATTGTTAACGATGCACTTCTTGATTTAAGGAAGTATAAGGTATCTAGGAAATATTCAAAGATGAACACCATAACAGACCAGAGATGGTATAATATTGGGGATACAAATTCGGACCTAAAAATAGATAAAATTTATAATGTTTATTACAAAAATAGTGATGGGACATATAGAAGGATTCCAAGGCTATTGGATTCTCACAGATTAATAAATACGGATGTTAAATAATGGCATATAGCTATCCAGAAAACGAAATAGCTTATTATATAGTTGGCGATAGGCTTGCTCTTATTACGCAGAAAAATACATCTTCAAAAAATTTATACGAGGCTATTGACGAATCACAGGAAGATGGTCTTTTAATTGAATATAGTGCACAGCCTGATGAGATTGTTAGTCTTTCAGATGTGCCTGACTGTGATGATACCCTTCATCCTGCACTTGTTGACTATATCAAGTGGAAGCTTTTTGATGACAGGATGGATGAAGCATCTATGATGCAGGGAGAAAAATATAGAAGAAGATGGGTACGCACGACAAGTGAGTACGCAGGTAGAGATAAGATAGGCGGGTTAAGGCAAATTGCGCCTTACCCATTAAGATGATATGCCCATGTCAATATTCTCGGGCAGTAAGGCATACATAAAACAAGGAGATAATAATGGCAGCAAATATTCATAAATATACAGTCGTAGAGACAAACAATATTACAATAGGGCAGGCGGGAGTTGCATTCTTAGCAGATACTTCTACATATACGCCACCAGGTAATATGAAAGTAATAGCAATTCAATTTACAGAGGACACCCTGTTTGATTCCAGTGATGCTACAACGGCTGATTCGGATTGGCCTACAGACGCACAGGGCGGTCCTGGCACAAACAGTGATGCTATTAATCAGACTACCATGCCACAGGGTATGACAATTTACGGTAGATGGACTACGGTAGCATTTGATTCTGGTTCTGCATTTCTATACTTAGGACCCTAAATCGTGTCACGCTTAGGTACAAGATTAGGCATTGTACAGGTAGTGCATCAAATGGCACGCCTTGCAAGAGATTTATGGAACTCTATATCTCTTAATGATGTATGGGAAAGAGAACAAAGAAAATGGGAAGACATTGTTTAAAAATTTTATCGCAACCATGTCAAGTAGTTTCGGGCGGTAAGTTGCGAGATTTAACAAGGAAACTAAAAAGGAGAAATAAATTATGGCAGCTTTAACGGGACAAACGATTGCTTCGAGTTACGAGCAATTGCTACATTGTGATGCCGATGGCGGACTAACGACCAGTCTGCAAGCAATTAAAGATGGTGACAATGGCATTACATCTGCTTTGAAATTGGCAAGAGATAAGGTGGAGATTTTGCCTTCTGGTGCGGATAGTACAACTGCATTTGAAGTTTCGCAAAATGATGGTACGGCTATTTTAACAGTTAATTCAAGTAGCCCTACGGTTACTATTACTGGCGATGGAGTTGTTACGGACGATTTAACTCTTAACAGTGATGCGTCTGTTTTAACATTCGGGGCAGGTAGCGATGTTACCTTTACTCACGATAATGGCACAGGAATGGATGTTGCCTCAGCGGGAGATTTTGATATAGCCGTATCGGCAGGTAACGGTACATTTACTGTTGCAGATACTAAAACACTTATACTTGGTCAGACGGGAGCTTCTGAATTGAAGCTTTCCCCAAATAACACAGCCGGTAGCGAACTAGCTTCATTAATTAATACGGCTGGAACTACAGACGGTTCAGATGCCGCAGGTTCAATTCTATTGAGTGCTGTAGCTGGTGGTATAGGTTTGGCGTGGGCAGACGGAAAAGATTTATGGGCTGAAGGTGGCAGGTTTGTCGTTACGGCAAATGAAAACGCAGCTGATTGTATCAAGCTTCACGCAGATGCTGGTACTTCTCAAGCAATCACACTTATTAATGATGAGGGTACTGGTGCTACTGAGGGTTCTGCAGCTATTCAGCTTCTTGCTTCTGCTGGTGGTGTCAATATTAAAGGTAATGTAGATGCTGCAAATGCTGTATTACTTACAGCGGATGGTGGAACATCAGCTACAATGGTCGTACATAATGACCAAAGTACAGTTGATGGGGCTGCCGCTGCTGGTTCTATTTTGCTTGTATCAGATGCAGGTGGTCTAGGACTTAGTTGGGCGGATGGTAAGGACTTATGGGCTGAAGGCGGACGTGCTATTGTAACAGCCAACGAAGATGCGGCTGGATGTATAAAACTTCACGCTGACGATGGTACAAGTCAAACCATTCTTTTGCAGAATGATGCTGGCAATACTGCATCAGCAATCAATCTAGTATCCACTGCTGGTGGTATTACACTTGCTCCGTTGAGCACCTCGGGCGTAACCGTAGGTGTTGATGATACTGGAGCCGATGTAAGAGTATATAGTGCAACAACAAATGAAGGATTGCATTATGACGCATCAGAGGATGAGTTGGGGCTTCTTCTTACAACTAAGTTAAAGTTTCACGATATCGGTGGTGGTGAAGAAATTTATGCTTCAGCAAATGGGCACCTAGAGGTAAATGCTGGAACTACATTAGATATAACCGCACCAACTGTTGACATCAATGCCGCTACGGCAGTTACTATTGATGGGCCAGCACACACATTTGCATCTAGTACTTCAGCCAAACCTCTCGTTATTATAAAAAATACCACTAATGATACAACGGCACCTACACTTAGGTTTGTTATGGACAAAGGTGCGGCAGGTGCTGATGGAGATGATTGTGGTACAATAGAATTTTATGGTGATGATGACAACCAAGACAACATAGCTTTTGCCAAAATATTGGCTGAAGTCGCTGATGCTTCCAATGGTGCAGAAGGTGGGAAGCTGACTTTGGGTGTTGCCTCACACGATGGCGAAATGAATGATGGTCTTATCCTTTCTGATGGTTCAGCAGAAGATGAAATAGATGTTACCATTTGTAATGGTACGGCATCGGTTCTAACTGTGGCGGGTCACGTTTTACCAGCAACAGATGATGGACAAGATTTGGGTAGTGCTTCTTATCAATGGCGGAACATTTATACAGGTGACTTGAACCTCAACAACACCAGAGGGGACGGGAATGAAGTTGACGGAACTTCTGGAAGTTGGACAATTCAAGAGGGTTCTGACAATCTGTTTCTTATCAATAGAAATACAGATAAGAAATATAAATTTAAATTAGAGGAGATAGAGTAATGGCTTTATATACAGCGGGTGATGTGACTGGGTGGGTCAAAATTGGAAGCACTACTATTAGTTCAAATGCTGACCCAGTTGAGATTGAACATGGATGGGATTCTACTTATGATGTTTATAAGCTTTATGTTTCCAATTTACGTGGAACCTCAGATGGTCAGTCGGTGAAATTGCAACTGAAGAGTGCCGGTTCTTATGATGAAGGAGACAATTATCATTATCAACATTCAAGATATTCTGGTAGTGGGATTTCAAGTTCTGGTGCAATTGACACAGATTTTATTGTGCTACACCAAAACCAAGGAGTAGATGGAGCAGGAGAGTCAACCAACCTTGAATTTACTTTTCACAATCCTGATGATACAACCTATACTAAACATGTAAGTTGGATTGGGTCGCAGGCAGAACAGTCTGCTAGTAGAGGAGAAGGTATTATTGGAGGCGGTGGGACTACAGTAGGTGTAGGTGCAATTACGGGGTTCCGTTTTAAGATGGGTTCTGGGTCTATTGCGTCGGCACAGTTCACGTCTTATGGATTGATAAAATAGGAGTTAGAATGACATTATATAAACAAGTTAATAATACACGCATAAAATTAACAGATGAAGAAGAAGCATCGACTCGGGCAGAGTGGGCAAAAGAAGATAGTAAAATAAAAGCCACCCAATACTCTAGAGATAGGCAGATGGCTTATCCTTCCTTGCAAGACCAGTTTGACCAAATCTATCACGAAGGGATAGATGCGTGGAAGGTTACCATTAAAGCGGTGAAAGACGCTCATCCAAAGCCTTAATCAATAGGAGATAATATGGTGTTAACGCTAGAACAGGTAGATGCACGACTCGCAGAGATTCCGCAGCAGATTGCGGTCATAACTGCTGAACAACATCAGTTGATGGGTTATAAACAGGCATTAGAAGACGTAGAGGCTGAGACCACACCTAAAAATGGTGAGGTAATACCTCCTCCACAGAAGGAGAAGAAATCCAAAGTTGGCAAAGGCACTTAAATGGATTCTTCCACTCATACTTCTCGGATGCCAATTAGACCCAGAGATAGTATATGTTCCCGAAATCTATGAGATAAGGGATACGCTCTATGTTCAAGTCCATGATACTTCATATGTTGAAAGCGAAGCATCTTTTGGAATTACATCAGAAGCCCAGCTCTATCCATTCGGAGTAGACAGTGTGGAACTCGGTTACTGGTATGCTGTCACGAAACTGGATTCAACTCCTGTTGATTCTGTTTTTCTTACTGGTTACATCATTGAGTGGAACAATGAAAGAAATTTGGGTAACGTAATGGATAAAACACATTTTGTACCTTGGCCCGACAATGCAAGAGATTGGGCTTATCCATTTAGTCATGGTTACGGAGAATTTTTCTCTAAACAGAAATGGGCAACAGATGATTGGCCCACAGATGTTGTAGTATCATACACAATGGAATTGGAATACAAGTAATGTACGGAATGATTAACGAAGCTATCCGAACCTTAGTCACAAGAGAGGCTGGTGAAGAGGTGTGGGAACAAGTACTTGAATCTTCTGGAGTAGGAGATGATGTGTTTGATGGTATGGAAGGATATGATGATTCTGTTACGTATTCACTTGTTGGGGCTACGTCAGAGATATTGGGGGTGCCGGCATCAGATGTGCTAGAGATGTTTGGTGTTTACTGGGCAACTGATGTTGCACCTAAAGGATATGGAGAATACTTCAATGCCTTTGGTCATGATTTTGAAACTTTCGTTGAGGGATTGGATGAGATGCACGTTAGGATTGCAGAGATGTTACCCAACTTAGCTCCACCCTCGTTTGAAATAAATAAACTTGGAGACAATCATTTTGAAATTCATTATGAGTCTCCGAGAGATGGATTAGCTCCTTTGGCTATAGGTACACTAAAGGGTATTGCTCAACATTTCGGTGGCGAAGCAGATATTACTCAGATAGAGTATAAAGGAACTGACGACCATGATGTATTTGAGGTCAAGTTTACCGATGGGTCATAAGACTAAGCTCGGCAGTCTATTAATGGATGCTGACATTATCACTAAGCGACAGCTTAATGAGGCTATTAATAAGCAGTCTAATGGTGATGACAGAAAGCTAGGAGAGATTCTAGTTGCGGCTGGGTATGTCACAGTAGAAGATTTAACGGGGGTTATGTTAGAGGAAGCCAAGGAAGCACAGTCTGAGAGAGAGAAGGCAAAACGAGATAGGTTATTACAGAAACAAATTTTACAGAAGAAGATTGCTCCAAAACCAGTTGTATCTAAGGTATCACCACTACCCGCTATAGTACCTGTGGCTGATGAGGAGATACTTAAAAAAAAATTCACGTTGTCAATCCAAACTATGGTGGCGGCTGTGACTGGTCTTATATCCCTACTAGGTATGTGGTATGCACTGCAGGGTGATATACAGGCTAATGTATTTAGGCTTGACACTCTTGAGAAAGAAGTGGATAGATTAAGAAATGAAGAATGAAAGACCCAGTAATGGCGTGTGCGATTGCAGTTGTAAGTGCCATGATACTGGTATCGGTAAGGCAGGTAGCACCACACGTATTCTGGGGAGTGCTCATAACTCTATTGATTTATACGTGTCAACGCCACCTAAAACAAAGTGGATATTTAAAGAAGAAATGAAGAATGAACGGACAAGAGCTGACTGATTGGAGAGAGAGCTTAAAAACTGATTTGGCTGAGGTCAAAACCGATGTCAGATGGATTAAGGACAATCTTAGAGGATTGGATGTGCGACAATCTGAACTTACGAAACAAGTATCGTGGCTTAGGGGGCTGGGTTCGCTTGTTGGTGTTGTTCTTGGGTCTATTCTTGCTCTGGTTAGCAGTGTAGTGTTTGGGGAATGACTAGTCTCAATGATAGCCTTCATATCAACATCAATATCAAGTGGCTCATACAGATTATCACAGCCTCTGTTTTGCTTACAGCTTCTTATTTTAAAGTCAGTAGCACACTTGATGACCACGGGACTAGGATAACGCAGATACACGATGAGATAGTAGGGATACAGATGAGGCTAGACCAGATGGAAAAAGAGCATGTAGAAGAGATTGAGCATCATAACGAAGAGCTTATACAAGAGAATAAATCTTTATTGGAAAAAATTGGAATAAGAAAACGATAGGAAATGAGGACAGTGAAGACATGGAGGGGAGAGCCAGACATAACGAACAAAGATATTAAGGATATGGAGAATTGGAATCAGAAGTTCGGGAACGCCTTTGCAACAACTCTTGGAATATGTTTCGTTTTTGCTTTTGTGATGTTCTTCTATGAGGGATGTAGTTGGGAAGGATATGATAGAAATGACAAAATTGTCAACCCTGAAAAAGAAGAAGGTGATGACCCAAATGTCAATTTCACCGCGTCAGATTGGATATTATTTAAATAGGAGATGGTACAATGGACATGATAATGCAAAACTGGGAATACGTAACAATAGGTATTCTTGTGGTAGACAAGGTGGTGGCTATGTCACCTAGCAAAATGGATGACCTCGTATGGACGGCTGCCAAAAAGGTTTTGATGGGCGTGAAAGTAATGAAGAAAAAATAATGCCTTTTTATCAGGAAATAACTAAGGTAATTGGTCGTGAAGGTGGATATGTAAACGACCCTGATGACCCCGGCGGAGAAACTAAGTACGGTATTTCTAAAAAAGCATATCCAAAGGTTGATATAAAGAACCTTACAATGGATGATGCCGTGGAGATATATAAAGATGATTATTGGCTACCAGCTAAAATAGAAAGACTGCCTGACGAGTTGCAGGGGCAGTACTTTGATATGGTGGTTAATCAGGGGATAGCCAAATCCGCCAAGATACTGCAACGTGCATGTAATGGGAAGAATAAATCTAAAATTCAAGTAGATGGTAAAGTGGGACCAAAAACAATTAAAGCGACTGCAAAATTAGAGCCTGAGAGATTAAGGGCTTACAGACTTATGGAATATGCTAGGTTAGCACTTACTCGACCAGAGTTAGAAAAGTATTATTACGGATGGGTTAGGAGAGCACTACATGCCTAAAGCATTCTATGGTCTAAAAGATTTCTCTGGCGGTCTTAACGACGCTTTCAATCCACGTGATATTGCTGACAATCAGCTTTCTGAAACAGACAATATCATTTTAGATGAGAGAATGTCAATCAAACCATTAGGCGGAGACTCAACACATACGGATATACCAGACGGTACCGCAGGGCACATTACGCCCGGATATGGTGCATTTGTATTCGAGTCTGACCATGAGCAAGGTTCTTCCGCATTAGACACGGGCGAGAACTGGTTTGCAATGTGCGATGGTCTTACGGGTACGATAGACCTATACGACCTTAAAGGTGATGCATTTAACAGCTCTCAAGTTGACTTAGGTACGGCTACAGGTGATACATTTGCCGCAAATAAATTAGCATTTACAGATAATTCTGGCTCTGGTACGAATGATACTATTGTAGATGATGACAGTACAATGATATCCAATGGGTTCCGCAAGGGCGACATTATTGCGATATCGGGATGTACTGATGATACAGACAACAATCTTAATGGTGTTAGGATTAAGAATGTGACTGCAAGTACGATTACACTTGACCATAGCGGTATTCTTGATACAGAAGCTAATGAAGCTGGCACTCCCACCATTACAAAGCTTATTAAAGCTGTTTACTATTTTTCCGATGAAGCTTTGAGGATTGCTGATGGAACATTTGGTGCTTCGGTTCAGCCTTACTGGTATGGCTACGTTAAGAGACAGCACTTTGGTAGTCTGAGTCTTTCTTCTACTACAAGTTTTGACAACTGGTTCTCCAATGTAAACACATTAGCTGCACCTACAGAGCTTGTTATTCACGCATCTAATTATCCATCTGCAGGTGCTGGATTTCAATTCAGCACAACGGCAGCGTCTGTATCTGGCGGTGGTTATGATGCTGTGGCATATCAGATTGCCACTTCGTTTATTTATGACGGTCATCAGGAATCATTACTTTATGTTCCTACGGCAAACAATACATTTACACCGAGTGCGGACAATTATAAAGTGACAATGAATCTGCATGCAACCGCACCCTTTGATGAAAGGATATCTGGTGCAAGGGTTTATGTAAGAGTAGATGGTACAGATGACCCTTGGGCACTGCTTATGGATATTGATATGGCACGTGGTGCTAGAGCAGGATTGAGTGGTGATTATTCAGCGTGGGTAAAAAATAGCGGTGACCAAGTATATGTAAATAGCGTTGTATCTCTAGCTCCAAGTCTGGAAACATATGAAATATTAAATGGTTTTCTTCCTTCTGAACGTAAGATTACCATATCAGGTAACGGAGAAGGATACAAGACCGCAGTAGTGGCCAATCGAAGATGTTTTGTAGCTAATATAAAGACAGAGAACGAAGACGGTCAGACTATTCAAATGCGTGACAGGATTATGTACACTCCAGTAGGAAAGTTTGATACGTTTCCCCGAAGTTATTTTATTGACGTTGTTAAGGGAGATTCTGAAGAGTTTATTAAGCTTGAGGAATATTCAGACAGATTATTGGCGTTCAAGACGAGGAAACTTTATATTCTTAATATAGCTTCTCCTTCTCCAGCCAACTGGTTCTTGGAAGAGATAAAAGACTTTTCTGGTATAGAGCATCCCCACGCATCAGTAAAGACAGAGTTTGGTATATGTTGGATAAACAAATTTGGTCTTTTTGTGTATGATGGAAACAATGTTACAAACCTTTTGAGAAATAAGATTAAGGAGTCTACTTGGCAAGATTATGTAAATGCAAATACTGTAATAGGTTATAATCCAAAGAAATATTATCTCGTTATTTTGAAAAGTGCTTTTGCCACAGATGGAGATGTATACGTATACGACTTTCGTACAGGTTCTTGGGTGTCGGGACAAGCAGCATTTGATACGAACGTAAACCGAAGTAATATAGTTTCCGATTGGAACGGTAATATGACAACCACCTATCAGAATCTTACTACTGGAGATTTGACTTGGACCAATACCAATGCGAACTGGGGTTCTTACACTGGTGGAAACTTGTGGAATTCTACTGCTGATAATTACAGTGTAAAAGAATGGTCAGATGATATTCGTGACGTTACCGCTGAGAATTTCAAGGTGACTACGAAAGATATAGACTTTGGTGACCCCGGCAGAATAAAAAAGGTATATGGTATTACACTAACTTATAAAAGCGATAATGACCAGACACAACCGATATACTATGCTACAGATGGCGGTACAAGCTTTTCAGACCAGCTTACAGGCAATTTCAGTGGTACGGGAACAGGGTGGAAGAAGCTACGAGCCACTTCAAGCAGTCCAATTTCTTGTCAGAGCATAAGATTTAAAATTACAAATCCGACCACTACAACGGGTACGTCGGAAGGAATACAAATAAATGATATGTCTATTGAATATAGACCTGTATACAAGCGAGTGAGTTAATGCAGGCACAGGAACGAAAACTCAGGAATATGACACAGCGTCCTATTGCTATTTCGGATAAGCCACCTGCAGTATCTCAGATGATGGATGGAGAAAGGGCTTACGCACGAGTTCCCGGCAAGAACCTGAGATTATATATTCGCTTGGGAGCAAAATTATATTACACAGAATTTCTACCAGTTGAAGAGAGAGATTCGACACTGGTAACGACTAACGTGTGGGAGGAGATGGAATAGTGGCTTCAGCGTTTAATGCATTACTGTCAAACGTAAGAGATAGAAATCGAGCAATGGCCTCTATGGCTCAGGCTAGGGCAGGAATACAGGTAGGAAAAGAAGAAAGAGAGCTTCAGAGGGGTCGAGAAGACATTGCGTCACAACAGCTAACAGAAGAAACTAGACGAACGACAAGAGAGGGTAGGCAGAAGCGACGTGGTCTTTTTGGGGGTGTGTTAGGCGGTTTGCTTGCTCCTATGGCGATGACAGCAGCTGCCGCTACACCATTGGGTGCAATTCTCATACCTGCCGCAGGTGCATATTTTGGCTCAAAAGCACTTACTGGAAAATCTGCAAGTAAATTTGCAGAAAAAACGGGCATGGGAGCCTCTACTTATAAATACAAAGAAATTAATGAGGCTGATATTGCTAATCTGTCGAGCGGATATTTTCTAAGCGGTGAAAGAGAAACCATTAGGTCCGATATTGACAAAATCAATACGCTAGGAACAAGTATGAATGACATGTTTAAAGCGTCAAAAGAATCTGTTGCACAGCAAATGGCATTGATGTTCGCTACTCCAGGTATTAAAGAATATTTTAAAGGTATGGTTTCGAAAGCAGGTGCAGGTGCAAAGGTGGCAAAAACAGTCGCAGTTGAACCAGAATTAACAAAATTATTAGACCCATATGCAGACCCCGTTGCAAAGCTCTCACCTACATTCGCTGGCGGACCAGAATATGCTACAACATATGCAATGGAAGAAACTATGGGGTCTGGCATGGGAAGTTTTCTAACTCAAGGATTAGATGCGCTACCTGGAATTGCAAATCCATATGATGTAACAAATATGCCAGTAAGAGCTGGAAGAGATTGGGGACCAGACATTCTTGGAATTGCAAGGACTGCTCCAAGTGCAGATTGGGACCCATATACAGGAACATATGGAGGAAGGGACGTAACTCAGATATTGCAACAAATCTTCGGTAAGTAATAATAATGTGGATTAATACTAAAGTAAAATTCGAGTGGGACGGCAATCAGTACGTAGAGACTGAGTGCGAGGGATACGAATATTCTGGCGAGGTTGCAGAGTGTCAGAATTTAGTTTGGAATCCCGATACTGGTAGATGGGAAGAGCCAGTAGACCCATATGCTGACGTTGACCCAGTTACGAGTTATGCTGATTTATTTGGGGGTATGGGATTAACCCCAGAGCAACTAGCATTATTTGGCGGAGATGATTTCTACGGAAATCTTGCAGAAATGTTCCCTGGGATAGACCCAGCGGCCATGGAACAGTTCATTCCTCAGTTCCAACAGCAGAGATATCAGAGTCTTATAGATACACTCCAAGACCAACAAACTGCCCAGCTTGGATTTCTCGGTGAGGAATATGGACTTGCAGAGCGTGGTCTTGGCTTAGAAGAGCAGGCAGCATCAAGAGCTTGGACGGAGGGGCTACAACGGTTAAACCTGCAGGCTACAGATGTTAGAGCAAGAGAAGCCGAGACTGGTAGGCAGTTCGGTATAACAGAGGCTGATATAACAGCAAGGGGAGAAGAGGCGTTAAGTCAGCTAGGTCTTACACAAGATGAGATTGACGCAAGACGTGCACAGGTGGGTGCTCAATATGGTCTTACAGAGGCAGACATTGCGGGAAGGCGTACACTAACAGAAAGACAATTAACAGAGCAACAGGCCGACATATCAAGAAGATTGGGTGAGGCAGGTACAGGACTAGGCATCACACAGGCTGATATTACAGCGAGAGGAGCCGAAGCATTAAGCCAATTAGGTCTTACGCAGGCCGATATTCTCGCAAGGCGTGGAGAAGCGGGACAGGCTTTTGATATTGAAACTGGTGAGCTTGCTGAACAACTTCAAGAGGCAAGGTCAAGATACGGTGCAGAGAGTCCAGAAGCACAAAGAATACAGGCTGATTACGATGCCGCTGTATCAAGAACAGGTATAGCCACAACAGAAAGGCAGCAAAGATTTGCAAGAGAACAGGCACTTATTGGTGCGGGTGGTGCTGAGGCAGCATCCATACAGGGTGCTTTGGAGCGTGCAGTGGCTACACGGGGGCTTGAACAAGGAAGGATTACATCACAGTTAGGCGAAGCACAAAGATTATATGGTGCAGGTGGGCTAGAAGCTATGAGGCTTGGTGGTCAGACTGCAAGAGGGATGTCACTGGCCGACATAGAAGAAGCACAATTAAGAGGCACAACGGGACGCGCAAGGCAAAGAATGGCTCTGGAAGAAGCAAGGATTGGTGGAGAGGTTGGTCGTGCTGGGGAAGCATATGGTGGAGAATTAGGAAGAATTCTCGGACAGACTGGTCGTGCGGGGCAAGCGTTTGGACTTGAAGAACAAAGAGTTCTAGGAGAAACAGGAAGGGCAGGGGAAGGCTACCAAAGAGCACTTTCTCGGCTAGGAGCAGGAGGTTTAGAAGAAACACGAATAGCCCAAGAGGAGGCTGGAGCAGGAAGACAATTTGGTATTACAGGTGGCAGGCTAGCAACCCGACTAGGAACAATAGTTGGTGGCAGAGAGGCTGCTAGAGCTGGCTTTGGCAGGCAGGAAGCTGCAACTAGGAGACAATTTGTTCAGGGTGCGGAACGTGCAAGAGAAGCAATGGGTGGTGAGGCTGTGGCTCTCAGGCAACGTGGTGCACAGACAGGCTTTGCCGGAGCGGGGGCAGAGACACTACTAGGTCGTGTTGCCGCACAACGTGCAGAACGTGCACTAGGTGGAATGGTTGAAGAGCGTGCAGAAAGATTAGGAGATATTGGGACACAAAGAGGACTGATGGAGCAGAGAGCGGCCTCCGATATTACTGAGGTAGGTCTTGCGGGGCAAGAGGCAGGAGAGAGATTGCGTGCCGTGCAGGAAGCAGGTGGATATAGGCGTGGAATCCTTGGTCAGCAATTGGGCGAAGCAGGAGGAGCACTTGGTGCGGCTCTAGGTGCTGGTCAATATGCAATGGGTCGTGCAGGGTTAGCAAGAGAAGAAGCTTTGGGGGCAGGAGCATATCAGACAGGAGAAGCAGGTAGAAGACTTGCCGCTATCGAAGCAGGGGGAGGATATCAGCGTGGAACCGCAGGTCTGGCACTAGCAGGAGCAGAAGAAGCTGAGGTTGCAGGACTTGGAATGCTTGGACAAAGGCGTGCTGAGTTGGCAGGAGAAGATATATATGGGAGAGGAATGTTAGGTGAGCGTCTTGCTTCTGCCCAAGCCGAGGCAGCATATGCAGGAGGCACATCCCAACAAAGATTATTAGAGGCTCGGTCTAGAGAAGCGTTGCAGACAGCAGGGCGTACAGCGAGAGCACAAGAATTACAGGATATTTATGGAGTGGGTGGAACTCAAGCCCAGCAACTGGCACAGCAATTAGCTGAAGCAGGGACCCAAAGAGGTTATCGGGCAGGAACACTTGGTCTTCAGATGGGTGAGGCTGAACGTGCACTTGGAACAGAAGGTGCCGCATATCAACAGGCAACCCTACAACGACAGGCAGCCCTACGTGGATTGACCACTGCGGGCACGCAGGCACAACTTGGATACGATATAACACAAAGAGGCTTGGGTACTGAAGGTGCACAAGCACAGTTTGGATATGACGTGGCGGCGGCTGGGTTAGGTGCTGAGGGTAAGCGAGCACAGTTGCAGCGTGATGTAGCAGAAGGAAGAATGACTGCCGAACAAGCACAGGCAGAACTTGCTAGGGATGTACAGATTGGCAGGGGAGTGGCAGGTGAAGAAGGATATATCGAAGGAGCACTCGGTTTACGGGGCAGGCAAGCACAGCTTGGGTATGACATAACAGAAAGAGGATTAGGGACAGCACAGCAGCAGGCAGAGCTTGGACGTGATGTTTCAATGCGTGGTCTTGGCTATGAGATGGGAGGAATAGGATTAACTAGCCAAGAGCAAGCAGCGGCAAGACAGGCACAAATGGCACAAATAGCATTACAAAGAGCAGGCTTTGGATTGCAGGAACGACAAGATATTTATGGAATTGAACAGGAAACTCAGGCAGGAATAGCAGGTATACAGGGAACTATGTATGATTATCTACAGGGACTATATGCACAGATGCTTGGACTTTCTCAGTTTGGGGCTGTGGCTCCAGGAGCACCGTTACCGCTACCTATTGTACCTGGACCTGGAAGACCCGAAGACAGACCTGGCGATTTAGAGTGGTTTATTGACGACGTAACAACGGGTGGATAATAATTAAGGAATAAATAATGGCGACACCATATAGAGTACCAACAATATCAGACATTGTCTACACACGTAGCAGGACACCAACCCCTGCAGATATTACGCTTAATAATTTTATCAGCCTTATAGAGCAATCCAGAAGCATACAGGAACGTCAATCTGTACGGGACCGTGAAGAGCAAAGATATGCAGAGAGAGTAAAGGCAGACGAAGACAGGTTTCAACAGCAGCGTACAGACCAAATTGCACATCGAAATGACCTTAAAATGGAGCGAGAAGAAGGTCGTATACGTGATGAAATTACTGACAGGCGAAATCGAAGACAGGGAGAGCAAAGATATATTATTGAAAGATTAACACGTTTGGCGGACAATGATGACTGGTCAACCTATAATGCTCTTGTTGAAAGTAAATATGCAAAAAATAATTTTACTAGCGAACAGGACAGGTTGTTTTGGGCACAAAGCGGAAAAGATAAAAAATTAGTATATGACGACCAAGTTAGTTCGCGGAAAGATTTGAATAGATATTTTGAAAGCGAAGGAGACAGGTCCATCCTTACGGGACCCAATGAAGATATAAGTGATTTTATTACCAAGCTTAGTGATGCCGATAGAGACAGATATTGGGATTGGCAGGAAAATAAAATGGAGCAGCATGACAAAGATAATTATAATGCGAACAAGGGACGTTTTGAGACAGCCAAAATACGGCTTACTGGTTTAATAAACGAACGAGCAGAGCTAAGAACTGGTCAAACTATGGTCTGGGAAGGTGAAGAGCGTCCCGCTTTTGAGGTTATTAATGAATTAATAGGCGAACAAGACACTATTATGAATACAGTTTTTGATGGTAACCAGAGTTCTACACCAGGCTTTAAAATAGAAAAAGCACCAAATCCCCTAGAAATTAAAGCCTATGATTGGACTGACCCCGAGGACCAAAAAGAGGCGGCAATGGACTGGCACAGATGGCATTATGGTGATAGGTCACATGAGGCTTCACAAGAGAAATTTTGGGACATGCTTACAACGGGTTCAATTATGGTAACCTCAGATAAAAAAGGTTTTATATCTAATCCGAATCCTGAGGCTCATAAGGCAGAACACGGTGACCAAGTAATTATTCAGGCAGAGGTAGAAAAGGCTGTACCACCTTCGGAAATGGAAAAAGCCCTAAATACAGAGCTTGATTCTTTTGTAGAGTCTGGAATGCAGAAAAGAGGGTACGGAGCAAGGCATTTTGGAAGCTATAATACCGACCTAATTAACGCAGGGGAAAAGCCCCTTTCTAACCAGAGGCGGACTGGACGTAATTATGTTCCAAATCAGCATCTATCAAGAGACTTGTGGGGCGTGTCTGATTTTATTGTAAAAAAAGTGAATAATGCAACTAAAGCTGTTCAAAAGGTTTCTTCTGGTGCAACCGAGGCGAAAAGGTCTTTACTGAAAGAGAAAGCCGACAAGACAAGAACTTGGGGGGTCAAAAAAATGGAGACACAATTAGAATATGTCGAAGGAGCACTTGAGGCTATTCCCGAGAACAACCAAGAGCATCGTCAATATAGAATGTTGAGGCATAGGCTCAGGCTTAACATAGCAAAAATAGCATACTTGGAAGACTCCTCAAGAGAGGACTATAACAAAGACCTTTTATATCAAAGACGTGCCGTAATGGACTTGGATGACAAGGGTACAATAGATGATTTTATTAGAAGGCTTTATTATTCTCAAACTTCAGTTTTTGAGGACCCGTTTGGGAAGGGAATGTCTCCAATCAATTCCGCTAAATATTATCCAGGATAGCCTCGTTAATGGGAACAAAGTATATAGACGACCCAAATTTTCCAGGAGTTAAAATGCCAGTTAGGGAAGGCTATGTTCCGATGGAGGAAACATACTTGGACGTTGCTGTTATGCCAACTATCAAGCAATTCGAGGATAATTGGAGCTTTGGAAATGTAAATTGGACACAAGAGCTTGCTGAGAAGTTTGACGCACAAAAGCATCCCGAGAGTTATACTGGGGCAGACGGCAGGGAATATTATCATGCCACATTCAAAGACAAAGCTACTGAGAAAAGAGCAGCAAGGCATGTAGCCTCTAGAATATGGAATAGCGATTCCGTTGCTCAGGACCCTATAAAGTTTGCATCTAAATATACTGGTCTACCGACAGACAACCCCACCGTAAAAAATTATGCGTCCGAAATAAAAAAGAAAATGAAGGAAAAGACCTCCCAGAGGTTAACAGAGGACTCCTTCAAAAGGACTGACAAGCTTGCAAGGGTTCACGCAGCCTTGGCTGCGGCACCGCCAGTCGAAGAGGCGACTTGGATGAACTCCCTTCCCAATTCAATAAAAGCTGCCTACAATCAATCAATACAAGGGGCGGCATACAAGCTAATGAAAGGGAAAGAGAAGTTTGACCTGAGTGGCTATGAGCCTAGTATGTTAGAGGACATAACTGCACAAATGGCATCGTTTCTTATGCCAGCCGACCTCTTGACGTTAGCAGCTGGTGGCGGAATAGGTGGGGGTATTGCAAGAAAGCTTGTTTTAAACGGTGTAAGTAAATCTGTAGCAAAGAGAGCGGTAACACGTGGAGTCGTAAAGGCTAAATCACAGGCTCTTATGGCAGGGACCACCGCAGGCTCCCAACTTGGGTTTTATGATGGATTGAGAGAGGGTATAGAAACAAAGGCAAGGGATGGTAGCGTTGACATAGCAAAGGTTGTAGAAGCCACAGCACAGGGTGTGTTTGTTGGAGCTTCTATGGGTGGTATTGGTGGAGTGCTAGCGGCAAAAGGTGTAAAGACAGTCCCAAAAATCACTGCCGAGATAGCAACGTTTGGAAGTATTATGCCAATAGCGGAAGGTGAAGTTCCAACGCCACAGGATTATGTAACCGCAGCTACTATGGTATTAGGATTAAAGGGTGCTGGAGGAATTACAAAACGAACTTACAATGCGTTTAAAGACCTTGGTGTTAAAACATCAAAGCCTGAAAGATTTACTCCAAAAGAAGCCAAAGAAATGGCTGTTGAATCAGTCGATTATACACAGCTCAAAATATCTGAACAGCGTGCCAAGCCAATAGAGACACTTGAGCGGATTAAAACCGCAGAAGGTCGTGGCAAGAAACCAGAAGACTTGGCTGAAACCTGGCGTTCTATATTCAATCCGAAAGATGAGCTTATTATCGGAGAAACATTTACAAGTAAGACTGGAAAGAAGATGGTCCCCATCTATGATGTGAAAACTGGACAGGTGCTACCTGCTGTTTCAGAAGAAGCTTTTTACAAAACACATTCTCGTAGCAAGATAGCTATGGGCAAAGCCATGCCAAAAGAAGGCGAGGCTGTGTCCCTGAGACGGAGCCGGCTCGACAGTATAGAATCGACTAAGAAACCTATAAAAGAAGGCGGTCTAGGGCTAACAGAAGAAGAAGTTCAGCATATGGCGAGAGGAGCACTCAACACAGAGAAAAATATTGTACTAAAAGACCTAAAACAAAAAGACTTAGCGAAAGTATCAGATAGCTTTAAAAGGGAAGTACAGATACAGAGACATAAAGACTTTCTTCTTTCAGAAGGCTTACACGTTCCAGAATTACCCAAATACGGAACTCTTTATCGAGCATTGCAACCGTTTAGAGCTGCAGAAAAACAACATGGTCTTTCCAATATTCGAGAGGGAAGAGAGTTTAACAAAGCGGTTGATATTGCAATGCATCGTGAAAAGACCCTACAAGGGGAGATGCTTGACGATTTATTACAGCTAAACCTACTCAAGCCAAAGGGAAAGATTTTTAAAAAGGGGTTAGCAGCAGAAAAATATCGTTCAAAAATTGCTGACGATATGGAAAACCCTGCAATGAATACAGAATTCAATAAGTATATGGATAAGCTCTACTTTGAAAAGATTCTTCCTTTTGCAAAAAAACATAATTGGAAAATACATCCATATCGTAAAAATTACTTTCCTCAAATGCTGAGACAGGATATTCTTGATACTATGTATGATGATATCTATACAGTTCAGAAAAAATTTCCTGAGATTATAAGGGCAGCAAAAGGTGGTTCAGGTATTTCGCACGCAGAAAGAATGGCGGCAAGAAAAACATTAAAGGGCGAAATGAAAAGCTTTGACAAGAAGACCCGTGAAGCACTGGAAAGAATCAAGTCTCGACACGAGGGGATGGATAACTTGTCAGCATTTGAAATGCTACAACAATATACCTTTAACGACAAATTTAAAATTTTTGGAAACTTGGAGAAAGGACGTACGCTTGACCTTCCAAAAAGCTTTTACGAAAGAGATGCTGCTCATGTTCTGACAAGATATACAACGAAGCTTGGAAGAAGGATGGCACAGGTAGAACAGTTTGGACCAAAGGCTGAGAAAGCAGACAAATTCTTTGCTGACATCTCAAGAAAGAGTCCAAGAGCTGCACAAACAGCACGTGATATATATATACGATATAACGGAACCATCGAAGTAAATCCGAGGTTTGGATATAGCAAGGGCACGAGAAATTTTTTAAATGAATATATGGCGTTTTCTGTGGCCACGAAAATTGCAGGTGGCTTTTCAACGCTGTTTAATGTTACACAAACATTAATATCTACTGCAGTTGAAGCGGGTCTTTACAGGACAATGAAATCATCACTAAAGCTTGTTTCCCCAACAAAGGGTGGGAAGTTACTGCGACAAGAGGTTCGTCGCTCAGGCTCTTCAGCTTATGACGTGATTAAAGAAATATCTGGGCTACAACATTCTGACACTCTTTTATCAAAGGTTGCACAGGTAGTTACCGTGCCATTTAACCTAGTCAACAAGGCAAACAACGTACTTGCCGGAGCGACAGCCAGGGACTTTGTTAAAGACTTGCACAGAATTGCAAACTCCGCTAAAAGCAAAAAAAGAAAGTGGGCAATAGGTAAGCTTAAGGAATTTAACGTAGACTATAGAAAGAAATTAGATGACAGAACACTGAGAGAGTCTATGGTAAAATTTGCAAGAGAGTCCCAGTTACAGAAAAATGTTCTGAAGGACCCGCTGGCTTTCAACAATCCCATTATGAGGCCATTCCTTATGTTCAAGAGGTTTGGATTCAGGCAAGCGACATATATGAAAAAAGTATTAATAGACGAAGCAAACAAAGGCAATGTTTTACCGTTTTTTAGGATAGCTGCGGGAGGATGGGCAGGTGGTGAGTTTGTTAATTGGGCTAGAAATAATATAAGAGAATCTCTTGGCGGGGAACCGCAAGTCAGACCTACGGGAATCTATGAGCGTGCAATAGAAAACTATACTTCAGTTGGAGCACTCGGAATGGCAGCCGACCTTGCGGTTGGATTTAAAAAGGACAGAAGCCTAGCACAAGCTGTTACTTTTGCAGCCACTCCTTTACAGATATCAGACGTAGACAGAGTAAGAGAGTGGGCACAGGGAATAGAAGAGGACTATAAAAATGGATACGGTCTTGAAAATGCACTGAAGCGTAGCGCAGTAAATTTTTCCAAACCATTTGGTTCTCTTGCAACTGAACTAGCTAAAAGGTATCAGAAGAAGTTTACGCCAGAACAGGCTCATAAAAGAATGAAAGCTTTTTGGGGTAGAGAAAAAAACGAGATACTTGATTTATATATTGAAGCAGAAGAAGCGGACAGGCTGAAACAACCCGAGAGAGCAAAAAGATTAAGAAATGATGCCGGCAGGAAGCAGGCAGACTGGAATGATGCCTGGGATGGATTCGGTTACGGTCTGTACATAATGGATATTAGAAATAGCGATATAATAGAAAGATTTAAAACCTTTGAAGAAAGGCGGGACCCTGAGAAACGGAAAGAACTCAAGGGTACGTTAAAGTTTACCTAATAAAAAAGGGCTATTCACGCACGACACAGGAAAAGGATTTAAACCTGTGCTAGAAAATAGTGCATAAACAGCCCCGAATTCTACCTTATGTATAATATCTCATCGGCTTTTCTTTCTTTTTTTTAGCCTGCCAGCCTTTTAGCTGCGACTTTGTCATATCTTGTGGACAGTTGGGCAGGCTGTCCACCTGTACATCCCACGAGGCAGGAGCGAGTCCACAGAAAAGACGCTTTCGCCCATCGTACTTTCCTGCAAGTGGATTCCATTCTGATTCTCCGCAGAACCCACAATTTCTGTTAATTTTTGGGCATTTTTTATGCATTGGTACTTACCCTCGAACCAACCCATAAAAGTGGCTTAAAATCGATTCTAGAGGGGTTATTTTACGAGTTACAGGCATAGCTTCCATAGTAATTCTAGCTTTACAAGAAACCCACGTGCTGCATTATCATCTCCACCATAGACTTCTTTTATAGTCTTGTACTTGTACATCTTCTTAAGGTTTTCTTTTAGCTTTGCAGTGCGAAGGACCAGAACGCCACAGTTCATACCTTCTTTGTATAGAATGTGTGCCCAGTAGGTAGCGGTAGTGACTGCAATGCCACTAGGTTTCCCACGACACTCAAACTCTATAAAGATGTTTCCTGTCTCTGCCCACTTGTCCCTTTCGGTCTTTACTTCTATCTGAGCATCATCTGCTAGCCACAGGAGCCACTTCTGTCCTGCCTCTCCGAACTTAAGGTCTTCGTCGAAATGGCTGCTGTATGCCTTTTCTTCTCTCTTCACGTGCTTTCTTCCTTTTTATTTGTGCCGGAGT
>Ga0208180_1000493_pt1 | contig 32951 bp, 30 predicted proteins | sample MalvireepMed_s16_FD_184241 | JGI IMG/M metagenome (GOLD analysis project Ga0208180, IMG submission 184241) | Marine viral communities from the Global Malaspina Expedition - Malaspina viral metaG DeepMed_s16 (SPAdes) (version 2) | ecosystem: Environmental > Aquatic > Marine > Oceanic | place...
TCCCGAACTCAGACGTGAAACAGACCAGCGCCGATGGTAGTGTGGTTCGCCCATGTGAGAGTAGGTCATCGTCAGGCTCTTAATACCAAAACCCCCGACAGCGTTGCTGCCGGGGGTTTTTTCATTTCAGGTCTGGGAAAATAATAGAAGGTCTTCCTGGCCGAGCTATTTACTGATCAGCTCTATCAGACCACCCATAATGCTTTGCATCAGCGCAAAGCGGTCACTGGTTCGTTCTGCGTGGGCCTGAAGTTGCCCTGCTTGCCGGCTGGTTATCCAGGCCAGGGCGATTACCAGCGTTACCACGACGGCCGACAGCCATCGTATGTTCTGTCTCAGGCGCCTGCTTTGCTCTGCCTGATGGATGTGCTTTTCTTCCTGCTGCTGTTTGAGTTCCCTGAGTTGCTCTTCCAGCTCTTCGTAAGCCACCTCCAGGGTGGACATTCGTCCGCTGATCTTTCTCTGTGCCTGTTCCGGAGCTTCGGTAACAGGTTGTCCGACGTTCTCCACAGCCAGCCTGAGCGCTTCACTGTGCTCCGGCTCCGGGATGTCTGAGAGAATCAGGTCCAGGGTTCGCATCAGCTGCTCACGGTCCACCTGCTTGCGGATAACCCCGGCGGCACCGAGCGCCCGGGCCTCTTCGATGTATTTTTCGGCGTTCTGGGAGGTGTACATGAATACGGGGATATCACGGGTATCCGGCAGGCTCTTCAGCTTTTCAAGGGCTTGGAAGCCGTTCATGCCTGGCAGCATATGATCGAGGAAGATGACATCAAAGTGATCGGATTGAAGAACCGGAAAAGCTTCTTCGGCTGTGGCCACGGCTTTGCTGGAAATGTCCGCACGCTCGAGCAGGCGCGCAAGAATGATGCGCGCTGTTGAAGAGTCCTCGATGATAAGCGCGTGGCCCCTTGGCATTCCCTGTCCCTCTGTGGTTAACCGTTGATGGTTTCAGAGGAAACTATATAAGCAGATTAGAAAATATACAGTGGACTAACGGGCCTGGGTGTCATATTTGAGACACCCTTTTGATTTTTCCCTTGTACAGTGTCAGCGCTTCTGTTTGAGCTGCTTGTTCACCAGTGCCCGCAATGCCGCCGGCTTAACCGGCTTGTAAAGCACCTGGTAGCCCCGGCTGATCGCATCTTCACGTACCTCCGGCGCCATGTAGCCGGTGATCAGGATGCCCGGGATACCGGCTCCCAGAACTTCTCTGATGCCGTCCATGGCATCGAGTCCGTTACGGTTATCATCCAACTGGTAATCCGCCAGGATGATATCCGGTTTATGGCCTTCGAGCTTGTTCAGGGCGCTTTCCAGGCTTTCCGCGGCGGTTACCTCGCATTGCCAGTTGCTCAGCAGCGCGACCATTCCCTGAAGGATCGCAGCATCGTTATCGATGCACAGCACCTTCAGGCCGCCCAGACTGGACACCCTTCTGGAGTTGCTGCCTGCCTTGCTGGCACTGGCATGGACCTGCTCTGCCGGAGCCCTGGGCACGGTGACGGCAAAAGTACTGCCTTTGCCCTGGGTTGAGTGCACGGTTACCGGGTGGTCCAGCATGCCACTGATACGGTCGACGATGGCCAGCCCGAGGCCCAGACCCTTCTTGTCCCGGCCGTGCTGGAAGCGCCTGAATTCCTCGAAGATGTGAGCGAGCTGCTCTTCGGACATCCCGGGGCCGGTATCCCAGACTTCAATACGCAGGAAGCCCTTCATGCGCCGACAGCCCATAAGGATCTTGCCACTTGCGGTATAGCGGATGGCATTGGACAGGAAATTCTGGACTACCCGCCGCAATAGCTTCGCATCCGAGCGTACCCAGGCCGAGCTGGGCACCACGTGCAGTTCCAGCTCCTGGTCCTTGGCGATGGCGGAAAACTCGGTAGCCAGGTGCTTCAGGAGGTCGTTAACCGGGAATACCGTAATATCCGGCTCCAGGGCACCGGCATCCAGCTTGGAAATATCCAGCAGGGTGCTGATGATTTCTTCTGCGGCCCCGAGTGAACTGTCGATATGCTCGACCAGCTGTTTCGGTTCGCCATCGGTGATCTTGCCCGACAGGGCCGAGGTAAACAGCCGGGCAGCGTTCAGGGGCTGCAGGAGGTCATGGCTGGCTGAGGCAAGGAAGCGGGTCTTGCTCTGGTTAGCCTGTTCCGCCACGGACTTGGCCTTGAGCATCTGCTCGTTGATTACCTGCAATTCCTGGGTGCGTTCCCGAACCCGTTGCTCCAGGTAGATGTTGGTTTCTTTAAGTGCCTGTTCGGTGCGCCGCATGGCAGTGATGTCCTGGAAAGTGGTCACGTAACCACCGCCGGGTATAGGGCTGCCGTCTACCCTGACCACTGTGCCATCCGGCCGTTGACGTTCGTAGGACATGGGCTTGCCATCGCGCATGGCGCTGCAGCGGTCTTCTATGATCTCGTCGATACGCCGGGCCGACAGGTTGGCGTTGGTCAGGTTGTAACGCATCAGGTCTTCGACAGGCCGGCCTACCCGGACAAACCCTTTCGGGTAATGGAACAATTCCAGGTAGCGGTGGTTCCAGACCACCAGCTGTTGCTGGTGATTCACCACAGACACTCCGAGACTGATGTTCTCGATGGCGGATTGCAGCAATTCCCGGCTGAAGGTCATGGCCTGGGAGGCTTCATCAACGATGCTGACCACGTCTTCGATCTGCATGTCGCGACCGGTCAGGGTGGACTCCAACACGACACGGGCAGTCGAGGCACCGATGACCGAGGCAAGCTGCCGCTCGATATACTTCATCAGGTGCGATGAGGCAGGCCGGTGCGGATACAGGCGAATGGCGTTACGCCGCTCGTAGTTCCGGAAGATGCTTTCCGAGCGTTCCTCACCCATGAAGCGGTCGGTAAGGGCCTGCAGGTCAGAGGTCAGAATTTCACCCTGCCAGCTCTGGTGCTGGGCGCTTTCCGCTTTTGGTTGGGCCTCATGGAAGAACGCGGCAATTTGTATCTTTTCGCGAATACGTTGCCGGGTGACCAGCGACAGCAAGATGTAGGTCCCCGTGTTAACCCCCAGGCTCCACAGAATGCCATGGCTGGTCTGGTCCAGTTCAGAGCCAAACAGGGCGGTCGGACGGGTCCAGTGCCAGCCGAAGAGGCCGTTCTCGATGAACCCGGCGGATATCCAGCCGGTAGCAGCCAGTGCAGGCAGGAGCAGGGTGTAGCACCACATCAGGAAACCGAGGCCAAGGCCCCAGACTGCGCCGGTGTAGTTACCCCGGCGCCACAGAATGCCGCCAACCAGGGCGGGGCCGAACTGGGCAGCAGCGGCAAACGAGAGCAGTCCGAAGGCGGTGAGGCTGTAATCGGCCCCGGCCATCCGGTAGAAGCCATAGGCGGTCAGTAACACCACAAAGATCGCGGCCCGGCGTATGGACAAGAGCAGGAAGCTGAGATCTGTCCGGCGGTTCATGCGCGGGCGGAAGAAACGCAACAGCCCGGGCATGATGATCTCGTTGCTGACCATGGTGGCGATGGCCACCGAGCAGACAATCACCATGGCGGCCGCAGCAGAGCCGCCGCCAAGAAACGCCAGTACCGCCAGCCATTGCTCGCCGGCCATGATCGGGAGCTGAAGGATAACGATGTCCGGGTCACTTCCGGCCATGTCTGCGTGCAGCAAGCCGCCGGCAGCGATGGGGATCACAAAGGCGCTGGCAATCACCAGGTAGATGGGCATGGCCCAGCGGGCAACCTCGAAATCCCGGTGGTCCGTGTTTTCAACCACCATAACGTGGAACTGTCGTGGCAGGCAGATAATCGCCAGCATGGCCACCAGGGTTTGGGTGAGGAACGCCGGTGCCTCTATAGCGTCGGTGGTCAGGGTGCCAATCAGGTCCGCCTCGGCGGCTTTCTGGAACAGGTCACCGAAACCGTTGAACAGCCCGTACCCGACGAACAGGCCGACAGCGACAAAGGCGATCAGTTTGATCAGGGATTCGAAGGCCACCGCCTGGATCATGCCACGGTGGTGTTCCGTAGACTCCAGGTGGCGGGTGCCGAACAGCACGGTGAACACGGCCAGGGCAAGGGTGATGTACCAGGCCGAATCGTTCCAGGCTGCGGTACTGATCTCCTGATAGGTATCGCCGGTGCTGGACAGTACGTTGAAGCCGAGGGCAATGGCTTTCAGTTGCAGGGCGATGTAAGGCACGCTGCCGATCAGCGCGAAGATTGCCACCATCGCTGCCAGCAGTTGTGATTTGCCATAACGGGAAGCGATGAAGTCGGCAATCGAGGTGCTGTTGTTGCGCTTGCTGATGTAGATGATTCGTCGTAACAGGGGCGCAAAGAACACGAAAACCAGCAGGGGCCCCAGATAGATGGGGAGGAAGCCAAAGCCTTCCTGGGTGGCGCGGCCGACAGCGCCGTAGAAGGTCCAGGAGGTGAAGTAAACCGCCAGGGAAAGACCGTAAACATGGGTTCGCGCCAACCTGTTCCGGTAAAGCCCGGGGTGGCGGTCACCCGCCCAGGCAATCAGGAACAGCAGGGAGATGTAGGAGATCGAAATCAGTACAAGCAGCCAGGCGCTAATCATGTTGGGTTGCTATCCGGTCTTGGTTATTCAGGCCCCGCAAACAGTTGTGTACAGGGGGTCCTGAAGGTTCAGCAGTTTCATATTGTCGACCCTGGGGCTGCCGTCGGAACCCAGCGGTACCAGCTCACGGCTCTGGCAGTTAATCAGGTGAACCCGGTGCGAAACGGCATCGGTAACGGTCTGGGAGAAGCGGTAAAGGGTAAACCGGACGATATTGGAATCCGGGGTATCTTTGCTGATGCTGGCGACATCCACCGTGGAAAACGCGGTTACGTACGGGAAAACAAAGGTCCACGGACGGAAGAAGATCTTTTCCTGTTCGGTGTTTACCACAACGGCCTGTTCCGGCAGCAGTGAGCGCTTGTGGTCATACCAGGTGTATTCGCCGTAGATCAGGTAGCCGAGCATACCGGCACCGGCAAACACCGGGATAATCCATTTCGGCGCGCGCTTGGCGGTGGCGGCACGAATGCCCAGGGCAATACCGGCAGCACCCAGTCCGCAGAATACAGTGGCAACAAAAGTCCAGAACATAAATCGGTATCCTCAAAAAAGAACGGGCTCCCTCACAGAGGAAGCCCGTTCGGTATCAACCTGTCATTGCAGGCAATGATTCAGGCTGTCTTGCAGTTTAATGGTCTTGGGCAGATCCGGCACCGCGCGGGTAACGGACGCTTTCAACCAGTTCCTGGATCTCAACGGGCGGTTCAGCAGTCACTTTGGATACTGCGAAGGCTACCGCAAAGTTGACCACAGCACCAATGGCACCGATGGACAGCGGGGAGATACCCAGTACCCAGTTTTCAGGCGTGTCTGCCAGGTTGTTGGTGCCCGGGATGAAGAACCAGCCTTTGTAGATGAAGATATACACCAGGGTGAAGATCAGACCGGACAGCATACCCAGGGTTGCGCCCACATTGTTCACACGCTTGGAGAAGATACCCATCATCAGCGCCGGGAACAGGGAGGCTGCCGCGATACCGAATGCCAGCGCTACCACCTGGGCTGCGAAGCCCGGAGGGTTGGCGCCCAGCCAGGTAGCAATCACAATGGCAACCGCCATGGAGATACGGGCCGCCATCAGTTCGCCTTTCTCACTGATGTTCGGGTTGAGTCGGCCTTTGATCAGGTCGTGACTCACCGCCGAGGAGATTGCCAGCAACAGACCCGCTGCAGTCGACAGGGCTGCTGCCAGACCACCTGCGGCGATCAGGCCGATAACCCAGCCCGGCAGGTTGGCGATTTCAGGGTTGGCCAGTACCAGGATATCGTTGTTAACAACCATCTCGTTGCCTTCCCAGCCACGCTCGGAAGCGGTAGCGGCGAAGTCAGCGTTCTTGTCGTTATACAGCTGGATACGGCCGTCGTTGTTCTTGTCCTCGTAGGTGATCAGACCGGTCTCTTCCCAGGTGGCAATCCAGCCCGGACGCTGATCGTATTCGATCGGCTGGGCAGCAGTGCCTTCCGGATAGATGGTGGTCATCAGGTTCAGACGAGCCATGGACGCTACAGCCGGCGCAGTCAGGTACAGCAGGGCGATGAAGACCAGGGCCCAGCCGCCGGACCAGCGCGCGTCAGCAACCTTGGGAACCGTGAAGAAGCGGATGATTACGTGGGGCAGACCCGCAGTACCGATCATCAGGGACAGGGTAAACAGAACCATGTTCAGTTTGTTGTCCACATCTGCGGTGTACTCGCGGAAGCCAAGGTCGGTAACAACCTGGTTCAGCTTGGCCAGCAGCGGCATGCCGGATTCGGTGTGGGTAGAGAACATGCCCAGGCCCGGAATCGGGTTGCCGGTCAGTTGCAGGGAGATGAACACCGCCGGAATGGTGTAGGCAACGATCAGAACGCAGTACTGGGCTACCTGGGTGTAGGTGATGCCTTTCATACCGCCGAGTACCGCGTAGATGAATACAACCACGGCTGCGATGATCAGGCCGTTGGTCGCTTCAACTTCGAGGAAGCGGGAGAACGCAACACCGGCGCCAGCCATCTGGCCGATAACGTAGGTGACAGATGCTACGATCAGGCAGATAACCGCGACCAGACGGGCGTTGGGGCTGTAGTAACGATCACCGATGAACTCGGGTACCGTGAACTTGCCGAACTTCCGCAGGTACGGGGCCAGCAGCATGGCCAGCAGCACGTAACCGCCGGTCCAGCCCATCAGGAAGGTGGAGTTGGCGTAACCGCCGGCGGCAATCAGGCCCGCCATGGAGATGAAGGATGCCGCAGACATCCAGTCGGCACCGATAGCCATACCGTTGGTTACCGGGTGAACACCGCCACCGGCAACGTAGAAGTCGCTGGTGCTACCGGCCTTCGCCCAGATGGCGATGCCGATATAGAGGAGGAACGAGGCCCCTACAAACAATAGGTTAATTGCAAATTGGCTCATTAGTTCTTACTCCTCGTGTACGCCGAATTGTTCGTCGATTTTGTTCATGCGCCAGGCGTAGAAGAAAATCAGAACAATGAAGGTAAGAATCGAGCCTTGCTGGGCAAACCAGAAACCGAGGTCGGTCCCGCCGACTTCAATGTCGGCCAGCATGGGGCGTAGCAGGATGGCAAAACCATAGGAGCACAGGCCCCATATGATCAGACTGCCAAAGATAAGGCGTAGGTTCGCCTTCCAGTAGTTCTCAGCGTCGTAGCTATGACCTGACATACAAAATCACTCCTGTATTGTTGTTGTAGAGCTTTGCTGGGTTTTTGCTGGGGTGGTGCGGAAAGAGAATTTATTATTCATGTAATACTTCTCCGACTTGTTGTCATCTCCGACTTTACCGGTCAATGCGTTTGAGGATATTGGCAAATAGTCTAAGTCTCAGTAACTTGCCTTGCATTTGATCAAGGACATCAACGATAAGCCGAGCTAAATCAAAGTCGGTGCATCTGCTGTAAACGGCGTTGATAATGCAGTTTATCGACCAGTTCTTTCAGGGTTTTTACGTCTTTCTTCTGAGCCATATTGAGCGCTGCAAGGGTCAATTCGGCCGTTACCATCGCATCTGCCGCAGCGTGATGCCGTTCACTAATTTGAAGATTGAAGTAGTCGGCCCAGTTATCCAGCCCGCGCCCCTTGGTCTCGGCGTGGGGGAAAAACGCCGGTAACAGCTCCGCCACATCCATCCACAGGTGCTGAGAGGTGTAGCCCAGTTGGGCTTTCAGGGTCTTCTCTAGGAATTTCTGGTCGAACGTTGAGTGGTAGGCCAGGATGGGATCGCCGTTCATCCACTCCAGCAGGTGCAGCAGGGCATCTTCGGTCTCATGGCCCTGGGTCAGGGCTTCTGGCCCGATGCCGTGAATCAGCACGGTTTCGCTGATATCCAGCTCCGGACGGCGCAGAATCAGGTCAAACTGGTCATTCAGGTGGATGACGCTGCTTTCGATGGCCACCGCGCCAATGGCGATGACTTCGTCTTTCGAGAAATTGAGCCCGGTGGTTTCCAGGTCCAGCACGACCAGCCGGGAACGGGTCAGCAGCTGGTCGCTGGCTGTTTTCGGGGCCGGCAGGCTGTCGGTGTCGTGGTCACCGGTAACGCCGCCCCGACGCTGGGCCAGCCATTGTTTGATCTGTTCGAGCATGGTTGCCGGCCTATAGTTGGTAGGTGATTTCCAGTTTTTGCTGCAGCCGCTGGGCCTGGCGGAAAGATTCCCGCAGTATCCGTCTGTCCAGCGGGTTCAGGTCATCCGGATCTATGTAGTTGGTCAGCTCTTCACCTTTATCGAGCATTTCCTGGTGGGCGCGCATGCGGATGGCCTGAATCAGGCTGTAGGCTTCTTTCCAGGCATTGGCATCCTTGGCGTCGAACACATCTTTGCGGGCCAGTGCATCAATCCGTTCCAGTGTGTTGGCGGTTTCAACGCCGTGGGCCAGGGCGAAGACCCTGACGGATTCCACAAACGGCGCCAGCCCCTGGCGTTTCAGGTCCAGGGAGTGCTTTTTCTCGTCGTTCAGGTAACGGAAGTTGCGGAACATGGTCAGCGGCGGTTTGCGCTGCAAGGCGTTGCCGGCCAGCATTTTCTGGAACAGGGCGTTCTTGCGGATGCGGGCCAGTACGTTTTCCAGTAAACGGTGCAGCGGTTCCGACGGGCCGAAGACGGCGCGCATATCCAGGAAAATCGACGAATAGACCAGGTTCTGCGGGGTCGATGCATCGATAAAGCGTATAAACCAGTCGTCCCATTCGCCGATGCTCAGGCACAGTTTCGGGTTGCTGGCCATGATGTTGCCCTTGCACAGGGTGAAGCCGCACTCAGCCAGCTCATCATTGACCTTGCGGGCGAAGGGCAGCAGCTTTTCACGAACCTGTTCCGGGGTCATGCCTTTCGGAGTCTCGAACAGGATGCCGTTGTCCTGGTCGGTCAGCAGGGTCTGCTCCTGCCGGCCTTCGCTGCCGAAGGTGAGCCAGGTGAACGGAATGCCCGGATCGTTCTTCTTCAGGTTCAGTTCCAGCACCCTTCGCACGGTGACATCATTCAGGGTGGTGATGATCTTGACCACCTGGCCGGAGTCCGCGCCATGGGCCAGCATGGCATCCACCAGCCTGGAAACGTCGGTGCGCAGGGCCACCAAGGTGCGGAGGTGGGTAGCGGTGCCGATGGTGCGGGCCAGGTTGACCAGGTCTACCCGCTGGAGGGAGAACAGGTCCCGCTCGGAGACCACACCGATGAGTCGCTGTTCTTCGTCCACCACGCACAAATGGGCAAAGTGATGTTCCGCCATCAGCATGGCTGCCTCGAAGGCATCGGCGGTTGACGGCAGGCAGCAGGGATTCGACGTCATTACCTGGCTGATGGGTGTGTCCAGTGGCCCCTTTTCTTCGGCAACCATGGTGCGCAGGTCGCGCAGGGTAAAGATGCCGGTGGGGTGGCGGCCGTCATCGGTAATGATGATGCTGCCCACGTTGTTTTCGTGCATCCGGGCCACGGCTTTGCGCACCGGCAGGTCCGGGGAGCAGACGATTGGATTGCGCAAGGCATAGCGTTCCAGCGGGGTGTCCAGGCTGTTACTGGAGCCGATGGAGGCCATGGCCTTGGATTGCAGGCGCTGGTTGACCTGCTCCAGCAGGCTGCTGACCCCGCGCAGGCAGAAATCCCGGAACGGCTCGCTTTCAGAAATCAGGGTTACGAAATCTTTCTTCTCGATGCTAAGGCAGAAGGTGTCCCCGGCCGCCCGGTGCAGGGTGCGGGTCGGCCGCTCGCCCACCAGCGCTGCCAGGGGGAAGCATTCGCCCTGGCTGATTTCGAAAGTGGTTTCGGTTCGCTCTTCGGTTTTGTGCTGGCGCTCGCCCCGGATCCGGCCTTGCTTGACCACGTAGAATCGCTTGGCCTGCCCGTCTTCCGGCGACAGCACCACATCACCGTCCGCGTAGAAGCTGAGGGTGGCATGTTCGGCAAAGTGCGCCAGGTGGGTGTCGTCCATGCTTGAAAAGGGTGCATGTTCCCGCAGGAACGACATAATCGCGCGGGTATTCTGGGGGCGGGTGGTGTCCTGGTTTGCTGCGGCCATAGCGGAGTTCGTCCTGGTCCTGGTGGCGCGGCGGGTTACCGGCGCTCATTCGTTATTGTTGTCCTTCTGCAGTGTAGTGCAGCAGGTCGTTGTTGTACCTTACGATTTTCGTCGCAAACCTTGTCGGTTGTCTGCTTTATGGTAGCCCCGGGCAGTGGTAGAGTTCTGATACTTGTCAATCCGGAAGCAGTTAGTGTCATGACCAGTAAAGACGAACGCCTGGCCTTCCTCGAAGAGATGAAGGATGTCCGGCGGATCCGTAAACCCAACAAAGCGGAAGTGGCGGTTCCACGGGAACTGACGCCTGGCCACCTGGCACGCCAGCAGGCTGCGGTAGAGACCCCGGTGCGCGACCTGAACCCGCTGACCTCAGACATGGTGGAGCCGTTGACGGCCCACGATGTACTGAGCTGGATGCGTCCGGGCATTCAGCATGGGGTGTTCCGCAAGTTGCGGCTGGGCCAGTATCCCATTGAAGCCCGGCTGGACCTGCACCGGATGACCGTAGAAGAGGCCCGGCGGGAAGTGTTCGCCTTTATTAACGATTGCGTGCGCTACGGCCTGCGTTCGGTGATTATCCTGCATGGCAAAGGGGAGCGTAATCCGGACGGGATCGCCCAGCTGAAGAGTTACCTGGCCAAGTGGCTGCCGGAGCTGGATAGCGTGTTGGCGTTCCATTCGGCCCAGAAGCACCACGGTGGCACCGGTGCCGTCTACGTGATGGTGCGCAAAAGCGAGCGGGACAAACAGCATAACCGGGAAGTACACGGCAGCCGCTAGGGTGCCTGAACAGTGTGACAAACGAGGAAAGTAATATGACCAAGCGTTCTGTAGCAGTGTTGATGTTAGCAAGCCTTTTTGCCCTGACCGGCTGTAAAGACCGGGTGATCTGGAACGACAACGGCAAGGTGGATGAGGCAACCCAGAACCGGGAAGTCTGGAACACCAATGGCCAGGTCGATTCCGGCGAGCGCAAGATCTGGGTGAATAAAGACGGTAAGGAAGTGGTGAAGTAAGCCCGCGGGCTTGCTTCAAACCACGACACAAAAACTAGAGGAACGGCTCATGGCGTTCAGCCTGACAGTGAATGGAAACCGGCACACGGTGGATGTAGATTCGGATACGCCCCTTTTGTGGGTCATCCGGGATGAACTGGGACTGAAAGGCACCAAGTTTGGTTGTGGTGCCGGCCTGTGTGGCGCCTGCACTGTGCACGTGAATGGCCAGCCGGCCCGTTCCTGCTCCACCGCCATTGAGCTGGTGGATGGTGCCGAGATTACCACCATCGAAGGGCTGTCAGAGGGCGGCAATCTGCATCCCCTGCAGCAGGCCTGGATCAGCGAGGGCGTTCCCCAGTGCGGCTATTGCCAGTCTGGCCAGATTATGACCGCTGCCCACCTGCTGGCTAATAATCCCTCACCCTCCCGGGATGACATCGTGGCCGCCATGACCGGCAACCTGTGCCGCTGCGGCACCTACGCCCACATTGTGGCCGCGGTGGAATCGGTGGCCGGCGGTGTTGGCCATTATCAGCCCGAGCAGGAGGGCGCCTGATATGACCATGAACCGCCGTGATTTTATGAAAGTCAGCACCGGTGCCTCCGGCAGTCTGGTACTGGCCCTGTCGCTCCCGAGCTGTGCCTCGGTACAAACCGGCTTCGAGCCGGAAACCGATGAATGGACGCCGGATGTCTGGCTGGAGCTCAACAAGCAGGACGAAATTACCTTCACCCTGGCCCGGGTTGAAATGGGGCAGGGCACATATACCGGCCTGACGACCCTGATTGCGGAAGAACTGGATGTGGATCCGGCCCGGATTCAGGTGAAGTTCGCGCCGGTAGCGCCGGAATACCGTAACCCGTTTATCGGCCTGCAATTGACCGGTGGCAGTACCAGCGTAGCGAGCAGCTGGCAGCCCCTGCGGGAGGCGGGAGCGTCTGCCAGGTTGATGCTGGTTATGGCCGCCTCCCGGGTTTGGGGCGTGGATGCCGATAACTGCCGTACCGACAACGGCCGGGTGCTTCATCCCAACGGGGTGGATTCCCTGCGTTATGGTCAGCTGGTTGAGCTGGCGGACAAAGAAGTGATTCGGGGCGATGTGCCGCTCAAACCCCGTTCGGAATGGAAATACATCGGCAAGCAGGCCGGCAAACTGGACGCCCGGGCCAAGGCCACGGGCACCGCGGTTTACGGCATTGATGTCGAGCTGCCGGGCATGGTGTACGCGGTGATGACCCGCAGCCCTCGCTACGGAGGCCGTGCCCAATCGTTTAACCGCGATGAGATTCTGGCCATGGCTGGTGTGCAGGCGGCGTTTATCACCGAACGCGGTGTCGCCGTGGTGGCAGGCAGTTACTGGAAGGCCCGTAAAGCGCAGCAGGCTGTGCGCGTGGAGTGGGATTTCTCCGAGGCCCTGGATACCACGGTTGATGATGTGTTCGAGGGCTATCGTAAAGCCGCCAGTGAAGACCCCGGCGAGCAGGAACGCTCTGAAGGCGATGTGGAAGAGGCAATCAGCAAAGCCGGGCGCGTGGTGGAAGCCGAGTACGAACAGCCATACCTGGCCCATGCGCCGATGGAACCCATGAATGCCACCGCCTGGTACCACGATGGCGGCATGGAGATCTGGGCGCCAACGCAGGCACCGGATCTCGGGCGCATTGCGGCCTGCCGGAATTCAGACCTTTCACCGGATGACGTGACTGTGCACACCACCTTCCTGGGTGGCGGATTCGGTCGCCGGCTGACCCAGGATTACATCGAGGAAGCCGCTGCGGTTGCCTATGAGCTGAAGGTGCCGGTCAAACTGATCTGGTCCCGGGAAGAAGACATGCGCCACGGTTTTTGGCGCCCGGCCATGCTGCACCGGATGACGGCCAGCCTGGACGGTTCTGACCTCACTGGCTGGGACCACCAGATTGTCGGCCCGCAGATTCTGGACTGGTACGTGCGCAATGCTGCGCCGGCCCAGTATCCCTGGGCACCAAAATTTCTCTACAACACCCTCGGTAAAGTGGGTTTGATGGTTGAGGGCCTGGCCACACCAAAAGATGTATCTGCCATAGAAGGTGCTATCGGCTATCCCTATCAGGTACCGAATGTCAGCGTACGACACACCCATACCGACCCCGGTGTGCCTATTACCTGGTGGCGATCAGTCGGCTACTCCCACAATGGGTTTGCCGTTGAAACCTTTATGGACGAACTGGCCCACGAGGCTGGGCAGGATCCCCTGGAATTCCGCCGAAAACTGCTGGCCAAAGAGCCGCGCCACGCCAGGGTTCTGGAACGGGCGGCGGATCGGGCGCAGTGGGGCGAGCCGCTCCCGGAAGGCAGGGCGCGCGGTATAGCGCTATTCCAGAGTTTTGGCACCTACGTAGCCCAGGTGGTGGAAGCTGGTATCGAGAACGGCGAGATCCGTGTTTACAAGGTAACCGCCAGTGTGGATTGTGGCCAGGTGGTTAACCCGCGCATCGTGGAAGACCAGATTTCCGGCGGTATCCTGTTTGGCCTGACGGCGGCGTTGTTTGGCGAAATCACCTTTAACAGGGGTGAAGTCCAGCAGAGCAACTTCCACGATTATCGGCTGCTGCAGATGCACCAGGTGCCTGAGGTTGTGGTGGATATTGTCGACAGCGATGAAGCCCCCACCGGCGTGGGCGAGCCGGGTGTGCCGCCGGTGATTCCGGCACTGGGTAATGCGCTGTTTGCACTGACCGGCAAGCGCCAGCGCCGGTTGCCGCTGAAAGCCTGACAAAGCGGTTTGCCGTAACAGATAGCCGCCCTATAATGGCGGCCAGTTTGAGCCCGGCAGGGCCTGTACCAACCGGGAGAGCTCCTGTGTTTGATGTGACCCGATACGCTATTGCCGCCCAGTCCATCGTGGATGCCGGGCGCTTCCTGTATGACAGGGGCTGGTCGCCGGCCACCAGCAGCAACTATTCTGCCCGCATCGACAGCGATCACATTGCCATTACCGTGTCCGGGCGCCACAAAGGTCAACTCGCTGCCGGTGATGTCATGGTGGTAGACCTGAACGGCAACCCGGTCCAGAGTAACTGCAAGTCCTCGGCAGAAACCCTGCTGCACACGGTGTTGTATCAGGTGTTTCCGGATGCGGGTGCAGTGCTGCACACCCACTCGGTGAAGGCCACCGTGCTCAGCCGCCTGATCTGGCCGGGCAAATCGCTGGAGCTGGAAGGCTATGAACTGCAAAAAGCCTTTGCCGGTGTAAACAGCCATGAGGGCCGGCTATCGATACCGGTGTTCGACAACACCCAGGACATCCCGGCCCTGGCGGAACAGACCGCCGAATGGTTTCGGGCCCATCCGGAACAGCCCGGATACCTGATTCGTGGCCATGGCCTGTATACCTGGGGCGCCACCATGGCGGACTGTCTGCGTCATGTGGAAGCCTTTGAATTTCTCTTTGAATGTGAACTTGAAACCATGAGGGTCCGCCCATGACCACCCTGAGCATCTTCCACCAGAACCAGCCGCGAACCGCCCACACCGTGACCACCGACCCGCAGGTGATTCGGAACACGCTGGCCAGTCAGGGTGTGCGCTTTGAGCAATGGCCAACCCGGGAGCTGCCGGCTTCGGCCACCCAGGAACAGATTCTGGAAGCCTACGCAGACGAGGTAGAGCGACTGAAGCAGGAATGCGGATTCCAGACCGCCGACGTAGTCAGCCTGACCGCGAACCATCCGGACAAGGATGCCTTCCGCCAGAAGTTCCTCGACGAACACACCCACAGCGAAGACGAAGTGCGGTTCTTCGTGCGGGGGCAGGGGCTGTTCTACCTGCATTTTGGTGATCAGGTGTATGCCCTGATGTGCGAAAAGAATGACCTGATCAGCGTTCCGGATGGCACCCGCCACTGGTTTGATATGGGCCCGGAGCCGGAATTTACCTGTATTCGCCTGTTCACGAATCCGGAAGGCTGGGTGGCCAGCTTCACCGGTGAGGAGATTGCCTCCACCCTGCCCAGATACGAAGCCCTGGCGGGGGTGGCCTGATGATCCGGGTGATTCTGACCGACATCGAAGGCACCACCAGCTCTATCTCCTTTGTACACGAAGTGCTGTTCCCCTACGCCAGTGAACACCTGCCGGCGTTTGTGCGGGCCCATCACCACACCACGCCGGCGGTTGCAGAGCAGCTGGCGGTTGTGGCGCAGAAAAGCGGCGTAGACAGCAAGGATGTAGATGCTCTTATCGAAGTGCTGCAGAACTGGATCAGGGAAGACCGCAAGGAAGGTTCCCTCAAGGCGTTACAAGGTATGGTCTGGGAGCAGGGCTATCATAGCGGTGAGCTGAAAGGCCATATTTACCCCGATGCGGCGGATTACCTGCAGCGCTGGCATGATCGGGGGCTGAGGTTGTTCGTATATTCTTCCGGTTCGGTCAAAGCCCAGAAGCTGATCTTTGGCCACAGCAACGAAGGCGACTTTACACCGTTTTTCTCCGGGTACTTTGATACCGGCGTGGGTGGCAAGAAAGAAGCTCAGTCGTACCGTAACATTCTTGACGAGCTGGGTGTTGAGCCGGGTTCAGTGCTGTTTCTCTCGGATGTTGAGGCCGAACTTGAGGCGGCCGAGCAGGCGGGCCTGAAAACCGCCTGGCTGGTACGTGAGGGTGAATTGCCGGACGCCGGTCGCTTCGTGGCCCGGGACTTTGCGGAGGTAGACGCGCTGCTGCGTAAACGCTAGGAGGTCGATTTATGCCCGGACTGTTAAGGCTGCAATGGCTGGTTCCGGGTATCTGTGCCCTGTTTCTGGCTGGATGTAACCCGTTCTCCGAAGCCAGGCCGATGATGACCGAGTACCTGGAACGCCTGGCCCGGGTACTTGAAGCCCCCGCTGTTTCCCTGCCTGAAGAGTTGCCGCCGGCATCGCAATTACCCCGCCGCCGTGACCGCGTGCTGGACATGCCGGAACTGGACATCGGCATGCTCGAATTCCTGTCGCTGTATGGCTGTGAGCTGCAGTATGTGGTGGGTGAGAAGAACTCGGTCATGGGCAGGGTGATGCAGCCGGTAAACCGCCTGCGATACGAAGTGCGTTTTATCCGCGCGGCGGAAGACTGCCTGCCGGAGGTGGAGGATGAAGACCTTGGGGAAACCCTGGCTGAAGCGATCGAGAGCAAGCGGGATTCGTTACCCCGGGCTGTCTGGAACGCTACCTGGGGCACCGAAGAAATCGAGAACCTGTTTACCCTGAGTAAAGGTTTTTACCCGGTGGGTGAAGGCCAGCTTCCGGTGTCTGACCTGCTGCGGGATCTGGAACAATTGAACGAGACGGTGAGGGCCTTGTCGCGGCAGCAGCTTGACGTTTCCCTGGACAACCTGGGTGCCATCCATCAGCGCTGGCAGGCCGAATACCGGGCCGGGCAACTGGTTAACAGTGCCCGCTTGCTCATTGCCACGCTGGATACCGGCACCGAAGTGCTTCAGGCCAGGCTGGCAGAACGGCCGCTATGCCTTAACGGGAAACCGAACAACCAGTCCGACATCGTTCGCAGTTTTTTCTTCAGTGTGTACATCGGTGAGGTTCAGCCCTACATGAGTGATGTCAGCCGGGCGGCCGATACCCTGATTGCGGGTTTCGCAGAGCTGGCGGCGAAGCAGGAAGCGCAAATGCCGGAAGTCTTTGGTGGCTGGGCTCGCCGGCACCTGCAGGCTGGTGAGGAAGGCAGCCTCTGGCATCAGCTTGATGGCGCAATGATGCGCCACACACGCCACTGGCAGCAACTGCTGGAACAATGCGGGCTGAGGCCGGGTGCCTGACAGCCCGCACTGGCTATAGCCGGCGTTAGCCAGCCGCCACAGGCCGGTTCACTTTCAGGTGCACCATGGCCACGGTGAACAGCAGGAAGGTGAGAATGGTCATGATCACTGGCCCTGCAGCACCTTCGCTCAGCCAGGCCGAAACCACCGCCTGGGTAAAGTAGAAGATCAGTACAAAGGCCATCCAGATATAGCCCCGGTTATGACCGCGGAAAACCGGCATGGCAAACGCCAGCAGCGGCAGGAGCTTGACCGTCAGCATCAGGGAAATCGAGACGCCTTCCACGGGTGCCGGGTAGAAGGTAGTCAGCAGCAATCCGGCCAGCACCGAGATATACAGGGCGATGGTCAGGCGTGCCGTGGTTTTTGCTTTGTCGTTGTGGAGCATAGAAGGTTCCGGGTGGTGGATTTCGAATCAGTCAGCCAGTTTCACGGCCAGCCGGGCCAGCCGTTCGCCAAAGGCCTGGCACAGGGCTTTCTCGTGTTCGCTCAAACCTTGCTGGGCGCCGGTGCCGGCCCAGTGTGAAGGCCCGTAGGGGGTGCCGCCAGTGCTGGTTTCATTCAGGGCGCTCTCCGAGTAGGGCAGGCCGCACAGCACCATGCCGTGGTGCAGCAGGGGCAGCATCATGGTCAGCAGGGTGGTTTCCTGGCCGCCATGCAGGCTGCCGGTGGAGGTGAACGCACCGCCGGGCTTGCCGGCGAGCTTGCCGTTCAGCCACAGGTCTCCGGTGCCGTCCAGGAAGTGCTTGAGCGGTGCCGCCATATTTCCGAAGCGGGTAGGGCTACCCAGTGCCAGGCCGGCACAGTTGGCCAGTTCTTCCCGGGTTGCATAGGGGGCGCCGGTATCCGGAACCGGGGGCAGGCTGGCGGTGGTGTCTGGCGACACCGGTGGAACGGTGCGGATCTTCGCTTCCATTCCGCTCACCCGGGCCACGCCCCGGCCAATCTGGGTGGCCATGTCGGCGGTCTGGCCGTTCCGGCTGTAATAAAGAACAAGAATGTACGGGCTGGTATCGCTCATGCCTGGCTCCTGGGCAATGCTTCAGAGAATCTCGAGAACGCTTTCCGGTGGCCGGCCGATGGCCGCCTTGCCGTTGGCCAGTACAATCGGCCGCTCGATCAGTTTGGGGGTGGCCACCATGGCTTTTACCAGCTGTTCCCGGCTCAGTTCCGGGTTATCCAGGCCCTGTTCCTTGTATTCGCTTTCTTTAGTGCGCATCAGCTGGCGGGGCTCGCAGCCCAGCAGGTCAAGGATATGTAACAGTTCCTGCTCTGTCGGAGGCGTCTCCAGGTAGCGTATAATCTCCGGTTCGATGCCCTTTTGCTGAATCAGCTCAAGGGTCTGCCGTGATTTGGAACACCGTGGGTTATGGAAAATGCGGGTTGGTTCTGTCATGGTCATGCCCGGTTTACAGTAATGGTTGCTGTCCTTTCGAAGGGCGGTAGTCTAACAGGAGGATATCCCTTGCAGTACCCTCGGCCGTTCAGGCGTTTCCTGGCTTTAATTACGCTGGTTTTAGCGGCAGCGACCATCACCGGTTGTGAAAATACCGAGCTGCAGCGTGCTGATGGTACGGCCGTGAACTGGGATGACTTCCGTGGCCGCTGGGTATTGGTGAACTACTGGGCAGAATGGTGCAAGCCTTGCCTGGAAGAAATTCCCGAACTGAACGAGCTGGACAAGGCGCCGGACATCTCCGTGCTGGGTGTGAATTTTGATGGCGTTACCGGCACGGCCCTCGAGCAGTTGGGAGAGGAAATGGGCATCGAATTCCTGATGCTGGGCCAGGACCCGGGCCCGGAATTCGGCTGGAAAATGCCCGTGGGCTTGCCCGCCACGTTTATTGTGGACCCCTCCGGCAACCTGGTTGAAACCCGGTTCGGGCCCCAAACCGAAGAAGACATCCGCACATTGATTGGCAACTGACCATGGCAAACACTTTCGTTCACCTGCGCGTACATTCCGAATATTCCATGGTGGATGGCCTGGTACGGGTCAAGCCGCTGATCGGCCGCGTGGCGGAGCTGGGCATGCCCGCCGTCGGCCTGACCGAACAATCCAATATGTGCTCCCTGGTGCGCTTCTACAAGGCCGCCATGGGCGCCGGCGTCAAGCCGATCATCGGTGCGGACCTGTGGCTGGAAAACCCGGATGAGCCGGAAAACCCGTTCCGCCTGACCCTGCTGGCCCGCAACAACGACGGTTACCTCAACCTCACCGAAATCATCTCCCTCGGCTATACCGAAGGCCAGCGCTACGGCAAGCCGATTATCCGCAAGGAATGGCTGGAAGCCCGGCCCGCGGGGCTGATTGCCTTGTCCGGTGCCAAGATGGGGGATGTGGGTAAGGCTTTGCTGGCGGGCAAGCCGGAACTGGCCCGGGAGCGTGCCGAATACTGGATGAACCTGTACCCGGACAGCTATTACCTGGAACTGCAGCGTACCGGCCGGGCCGGCGATGAAGACTGCCTGCATATGAGCGTGGAGCTGGCGGCTGAACTGGGCCTGCCGGTGGTGGCTACCAACGACGTGCACTTCCTGCAGGCCGATGATTTCGAAGCACACGAGGCACGAGTGTGCATCGGTGAAAGCCGCACGTTGGACGATCCGAGGCGGGATCGCCGCTTCAGCGACCAGCAATACCTGCGCAGCGCCGAGGAAATGATCGAGCTGTTCTCGGACATTCCCGAAGCCGTCGAGAATACCGTAGAAATCGCCAAACGCTGTTCGGTGAAAGTGCGCATGGGCGAGTACTTCCTGCCCAACTATCCGATCCCGGATGGCATGACCATGGACGACTACTTCCGCCATGTGTCCGAAGAAGGCCTGGAAGCGCGCCTTGCCAAGACCTTGAGCAAGGACGACCCGGAATACGACCAGAAGCGGGAAGAGTACTACAAGCGCCTGAAGTTCGAGCTGGATATCATCATCCAGATGGGGTTCCCGGGTTACTTCCTGATCGTTATGGACTTCATCAAGTGGGCCAAGAACAACGGCGTGCCGGTGGGCCCTGGCCGGGGTTCCGGTGCCGGCTCCCTGGTGGCCTACGCGCTGCTCATTACAGACCTGGACCCGCTGGAATACGACCTGCTGTTCGAGCGGTTCCTGAACCCGGAACGGGTATCCATGCCCGACTTCGACGTCGACTTCTGCATGGAAGGCCGGGACCGGGTCATCGAATACACCGCCCAGAAGTACGGCCGGGAAGCGGTTTCCCAGATCATTACCTTCGGTACCATGGCCGCCAAGGCGGTGGTGCGGGACGTTGCCCGAGTGCAGGGCAAATCCTACGGCCTGGCAGACAAGCTCTCCAAGCTGATTCCCTTTGAAGTGGGCATGACCCTCAACAAGGCCATCGAACAGGAGCCCCAGCTCAAGGAGTTCCTGGAGCAGGATGAGGAAGCCCAGGAAATCTGGGAAATGGCCCTGAAGCTTGAAGGCGTGTGCCGGAACGCCGGTAAACACGCCGGGGGCGTGGTGATCGCGCCCACCAAGATTACGGATTTCTCGCCGCTGTATTGCGACGATGAGGGTGGAAGCCTGGTCACCCAGTTCGATAAAGGGGATGTGGAAGACGCCGGGCTGGTGAAGTTCGACTTCCTGGGTCTGCGGACCCTGACCATCATCAAGTGGGCCCTGGGCATGATCAACCCGCGCCGGCAAGAGCGCGGGCTTGGTGACCTGGACATCAGCACCATTCCGCTGGATGACAAGCCCTCGTTCGACCTGTTGAAAAAGGCCGAGACCACCGCGGTGTTCCAGCTGGAATCCCGCGGCATGAAAGACCTGATCCGCCGCCTGCAGCCGGACTCCCTGGAAGACATGATCGCCCTGGTGGCCCTGTTCCGCCCGGGGCCGCTGCAGTCCGGCATGGTAGACGACTTTATCGACCGTAAGCATGGCCGCCAGCCGATGTCTTACCCGCACCCGGATTATCAGTATCAAGGCCTGAAACCGGTATTGGAGCCCACTTACGGGGTCATCCTGTACCAGGAGCAGGTCATGCAGATTGCCCAGGTGATGGCCGGCTATACGCTGGGCGGTGCCGACATGCTGCGCCGGGCCATGGGTAAGAAAAAGCCGGAGGAGATGGAGAAACAGAAGGCCATCTTCCTGGACGGTTGTGAGAACAACGGCATCGACAAGACCCTGGCCGAGAATATCTTCGACCTGGTAGAAAAGTTCGCCGGCTACGGCTTCAACAAATCTCACTCCGCAGCGTACGCGCTGGTGTCCTACCAGACCCTGTGGCTGAAAACCCACTACCCGGCCGAGTTCATGGCTGCGGTACTTACCGCCGATATGCAGAACACCGACAAGGTGGTCACGCTGGTGGAAGAGTGCCGGAACATGAAGCTGGACCTGCTGGTGCCGGACGTCAGCCGTTCTGCCTACACCTTCACGGTGAATGACGATGGCCAGATTGTTTACGGCCTGGGCGCGATCAAGGGCCTGGGTGAAGGTCCCATCGAAAGTATCGTTGAGGCGGCGAAAGACGGCCCGTTCCAGGACATCTTCGATTTCTGCCGTCGCATCGACCTGAAAAAGGTGAACAAGCGAGCCATGGAAGCCCTGATCCGCTCCGGTGCGATGGACAAGTTAGGCGCGGGCCGTGCCCAGCTGATGGCGAGTATCGAGAAGGCCATACAGCAAGCCGACCAGCAATCCCGTAACGATGCCGCTGGCATGGTGGATATGTTCGGCGAAATGCTCGAAGGCGGCGGTGAAGACGGTGATCCCTACGCGGATGTGGCCAACGTGCGCGAGTGGCCGGAGAAAGAACGGCTCAAGGGTGAGAAAGACACCCTGGGCATTTACCTTACCGGTCACCCGTTTGACGAATACGAGCGGGAAGTGCGGCGCTTTGTCCGTAACTCCATTGCCGACCTGAAGCCCAACAAGTCGCCCCAGCGGGTGGCCGGGCTGGTGGTGGCCCAGCGCACCATGAAAACCCGCACCGGCTCAACCATGTGTTTTATTACCCTGGACGATCGCAGTGCCCGCATTGAAGCTACGCTGTTCTCGGAGGCGTTTTTCGAGAACCGTGAGTTGCTGCAATCCGATCAGGTGATTGTGGTGGAAGGGCAGGTCAGCCACGATGATTACTCTGGCCAGATGAAAATGCGGGTCAGCTCGGTGATGGATGTAGCCACCGCCCGGCAGCAGTTCAGCCGGGGTATCCGGCTGGCCCTGCATGCTGACCAGCTGCAGAACGGCCTGCTGGATAAACTCGACGACACGCTGCGGCCGTTCCGTAACGAAGGCAGCCCGGTGTGGATCGAATACAGCAGTGCCGAGGCCAGCACCCGGATTGAGCTGGGGCCGTCCTGGCGGGTGCAGCCTGATGACAACCTGTTGTTCGAGTTGAAACACCTGGTGGGAGAGATGTCGGTGGAGTTGGTCTATGATTAAGACCAATGTCCGCTTTAGTTGAGCGTTTTGCGCTGCTATCTTTGTCCCAAATTCTGGTTATGGTGGGTTGACCGCCCACCTGGCAAGCAAATGATGGAACATCATGAACCCTAATTACCTGGATTTCGAACAGCCGATCGCCGACCTGGAAGCCAAGATTGAAGAGCTTCGCATGGTGGGTAACGACACCGACATCAATATCACTGATGAAATCAGTCGTCTGAAGAAGAAAAGCGTCAGCCTGACGGAAACCATCTTTTCAGACCTCAAGCCCTGGGACGTAGCCCGCCTGGCCCGCCATCCGCGCCGCCCCTACACCCAGGACTATATCGACCTGATTTTTGAAGATTTTGACGAACTGCACGGCGACCGTCGCTATGCGGATGACTTGTCCATCATTGGCGGCACCGCTCGCCTGGACAACAAACCCGTGATGGTGATTGGTCACCAGAAAGGCCGCGAAGTGCGTGACAAGGTCAAGCGCAACTTCGGCATGCCGCGCCCGGAAGGCTACCGTAAGGCCCTGCGCCTGATGGAAATGGCCGAGCGCTTCAAGATGCCGATACTGACCTTTATCGATACCCCGGGCGCCTATCCTGGTATTGGCGCCGAAGAGCGTGGCCAGAGTGAGGCCATCGCCTTTAACCTGGCGGTGATGTCGCGCCTGAAAACCCCCGTTATCTCCACCGTAATCGGTGAGGGTGGCTCCGGTGGTGCACTGGCCATTGGCGTGTGCGACCAGCTGAACATGCTTCAGTACTCAACCTACGCGGTTATCTCCCCTGAGGGTTGCGCGTCGATTTTGTGGAAGAGTGCGGAGTATGCCTCCCAGGCTGCGGAAGCTATGGGTGTGACCGCCCAGCGCCTGAAAGAGCTGGGTGTTGCGGACAACGTGATTGCGGAGCCCCTCGGTGGTGCCCACCGCAATCCGGAAAAAATGGCCGAGACCCTGAAAACGACCTTGGGTCAGGGCATTGACGAACTGGGCCGTTTACCCCTGGACGAGCTGGTAAGCCGCCGTTACGAGCGCTTAACCAAGTATGAAGGCGGGCGGTAACACCGCCCGGGCTTCTGGCTGGCCCGGCGACCTGCTCGGGCCGGTCAGTCAACTTCCCGAATATTCCCGTCTCTGGGTGGCCTTCAGCGGCGGCCTGGATTCCACGCTGTTATTGCAGGCTGCCTCTGCCTGCCACCCCTCTGTTACTGCCCTGCACATCAATCATCAGCTCCAGCCCAATCATCAGCAGACCGAGCAATTCTGCCGGGATGTCTGCGAGCAGCTGGGTGTTGAATTGTCCGTTGCGCGGGTGGATGTCCCGGTTGGTGCCAGGGGTGCTGGCGGCCTGGAAGATGCGGCCCGTACAGCCCGTTATGAGGTGTTTCACAACACCCTGAACCCGGGCGACATGTTATTGATGGCCCACCACGCCGATGACCAGGCAGAAACGGTCCTTTTCCGGCTGTTGCGGGGCTCCGGTGTCAGCGGGCTGGCCGGAATGCCGAAAACGCGGCCGTTAGGCAAGGGCACCCTGTACCGGCCCTGGCTCGGGGTCAGTCGCGACAGGCTGGAGCAGGTGGCGACGAAACTTGGTGTGCGCTGGGTAGAAGACCCCAGCAACCAGAGCCAGCAGTTCGACCGCAATTACCTGCGCCACAGTGTTCTGCCGGGCCTGAAGGACCGTTGGCCCGGTTTGTTGAAACGGGTTGCCCACAGTGCCCGATCCTGTGCCGAAAGTGACCAGCTGAATCAACGCCTGGCGGAGCTTCAGTGGCAGACCTGTTCCGATGGCGGCCGCCTGGCGATTGAGCCGTTCTCCGCCCTGAGTGTCCTCGAGCGCCGCAACCTGGTGCGTTGGTGGATTCAGAGCGAGGGTTTCCCGCCTCCGGCTTTCGCAGGCTGGGACCAGGTTCTGGCTGAACTGCTTGAAGCCGGAGAGGATCGGGAGCCGGAGCTTCGGGGCGATGGATTCAGCCTGCGCCGTTACCGGGGGCATATCTACCTGGTGCCGGATAATCCTCCCGCGCCAGAACCAGTAGCGCTTACCCCCGGGTCGCCAGTGCGTTGGCCCGGCTGGTTGCTGTCGCTGGAAGCGGTTGCCCCTGCAGAACAGCAAACAACACCGCCGCCAATAAGGGTATCTACGAGGCAGGGCGGTGAACGGGTCCGGCTGGCTCCGGGCAAGCCCTCGCGGGCGTTGAAAACCTGGCTGCAGGAACAGTCCGTTCCACCCTGGGAGCGCTCAGTATTACCGCTGGTCTGGCGGCAAACCAGCGAGGGTGAAGAGCTGATCGGGATTGGCGATTTGTGGTGTTCTGAACAATACTCGGGAGGCGCCCCTGCCACCGGCTGGCGGCTGATTGTGGAGAGGGATTGTGATTGAGTACAGAGGGGCTTTCTGGTAGTCTGGCGTCCCATCTTGAGATGAACAATCTCCCTCCTTCACCGAACCAGATAATCACGGAATCTGCATGACGCGTTATATTTTCGTCACCGGCGGTGTCGTGTCCTCATTAGGCAAAGGTATTGCGTCTGCCTCACTGGCAGCCATCCTCGAGGCACGCGGCCTGAAGGTCACTATTCTCAAGCTGGACCCGTACATCAACGTGGACCCCGGCACCATGAGCCCGTTCCAGCACGGTGAGGTTTTTGTCACCGAAGACGGCGCGGAAACCGACCTTGACCTGGGCCACTACGAACGCTTTATTCGTACCCCCATGAGCAAGCGCAATAACTTCACCACCGGCCGGGTGTACGAAGAAGTTATCCGCAAAGAGCGTCGTGGCGATTATCTTGGCGGTACTGTGCAGGTGATCCCGCACATCACCGACGAAATCAAGCGCCGTGTGGTTGAAGGCGCAGCCGGTGCCGACGTGGCACTGATTGAAGTCGGCGGCACCGTGGGCGATATCGAATCCCTGCCGTTCCTCGAAGCCTGTCGTCAGCTGAAGGTGGAAGTAGGCTCCCAGCGTGCCCTGTTCATGCACCTGACCCTGGTGCCCTACATTGCCACCGCCGGCGAGATCAAAACCAAGCCGACCCAGCATTCCGTGAAAGAAATGCGCTCCATCGGCCTGCAGCCGGACATCCTGCTGTGCCGTTCCGAGCACGAAGTGGATGCCAGCTCCCGTCGCAAGATTGCTCTGTTCACCAACGTGGAAGAGCGTGCGGTCATCCCGATGCAGGATGCCAAGTCCATCTACGCCATTCCGCGCATGCTGCACGAATACGGCCTGGACCAGCTGGTTATCGAGCGCTTCGGCCTGGATGCCCGTGAAGCAGACCTGGGCGAGTGGGACGCTGTTGTGGAATCCCTGATGAATCCGCAGCAGGAAGTCACCATCGCCATGGTCGGCAAGTACATGGAACTGCTGGACGCCTACAAATCCCTGATCGAGTCCCTGCTGCACGCGGGCATCAAGACCCGCACCAAGGTGAACATCAACTACATCGATTCCGAAGACATCGAGCGTGACGGCACCGCCGTGCTGGAATCTGCAGATGCAATCCTGGTGCCCGGTGGCTTTGGTGAGCGTGGCGTGGAAGGCAAGATCCGCACGGTTCAGTACGCCCGTGAGAACAAGGTTCCGTATCTGGGCATCTGCCTGGGTATGCAGGTGGCGGTTATCGAATACGCCCGTAACGTGGCCGGCCTGAAAGACGCCCACAGCACCGAGTTCCGTGAGCACACCCCGGAGCCGGTCGTCGGCCTGATTACCGAGTGGCTCGACGCCAGCGGTGCTACCGAAGCACGCACCGAAGCCTCTGACCTTGGTGGCACCATGCGCCTTGGCGCCCAGGATTGCGTACTGACGGACGGCTCCAGCATCGCCGCCTGCTACGGCAAGAAAACCATTCGCGAACGTCATCGCCACCGTTACGAAGTCAACAACCACTTCCTGCCGAAACTGGAAGAGGCTGGCCTGATCATCTCCGGCCGCTCCGCTGACGGCAAACTGGTTGAAGTGGTGGAGGCGCCGGAACATCCGTGGTTCGTGGCGTGCCAGTTCCACCCGGAATTCACCTCGACACCCCGCGACGGCCACCCGCTGTTCAAGGGCTTTGTTGAGGCAGCACTGGCCAACAAAAAGGGATCCTGAGCATGGCCCGCAGCAACCTGAACGTCTCGGGAATCGAAATCGCCAACGACAAGCCCTTTGTGCTGTTCGGCGGCATGAACGTACTCGAGTCCAGGGAACTGGCGTTTGAAGTGGCCGAAACGTACGTGGATGTCTGCAACAGACTGGGCATCCCGTACGTATTCAAAGCCTCCTTCGACAAGGCCAACCGCTCGTCCATCAACTCCTTCCGGGGCCCCGGCCTCGAGAAGGGGCTGCAGATTTTGGCAGATATCAAAAGCAAATTCGGCGTGCCCATCATCTCTGACGTGCACGAACCGGAGCAGGCGGCGCCTGCAGCTGAAGTCTGCGACATCATCCAGCTACCCGCATTCCTGAGTCGTCAGACTGACCTGGTGGTGGCCATGGCCAAAACCGGCGCCGTCATCAACATCAAGAAAGCCCAGTTCCTGGCCCCCCAGGAAATGAAGCACATCATCACCAAGTGTGAAGAAGCCGGCAACGACAAGGTTATCCTGTGCGAGCGAGGCAGCAGCTTCGGCTACAACAACCTGGTGGTGGACATGCTCGGCTTTGGTATCATGAAACAGATGAACGTGCCGGTGTTCTTCGATGTCACCCACGCCCTGCAGATGCCGGGCGGTCGTGCCGACTCCGCCGGCGGGCGGCGTGCCCAGGTCACCGACCTGGCCCTGGCCGGAGTGTCTCAGGGCCTGGCAGGTTTGTTCCTGGAAGCCCATCCTGACCCGGACAAGGCTATGTGTGACGGCCCCTGCGCCCTGCGCCTGAGCCAGCTGGAGCCGTTCCTGGAGCGCGTGAAAGCTGTGGATGACCTGGTAAAAAGTTTTAAACCTATCGACACCGCCTGATTGGCGGTGTTCGTTTTAGTCCTGTTCGGGAGTACGAGCAGGTGGGGGATGGCTTTCCGAAACACGCTCCTTCGGCACATCCATGTGACGCTTGGGCTCCGCCATCCATGGCTCCGCACAGTTTCGGAAAGCCATCCCCCACCTGCTCTAGGCTGAACTTACAACTTGAACCGTTTAGATACAGAAGATCTGGAGAAATTTTCGAATGACCAAGATTGCCAACATCAAAGCTCGTGAGGTTCTGGATTCACGCGGTAACCCTACCGTTGAAGCCGACGTTATCCTTGAAGACGGCACCATTGGAACCGCCTGTGCGCCTTCCGGTGCTTCTACCGGCTCCCGCGAGGCATTGGAGCTGCGTGATGGTGATGCTTCTCGTTACCTGGGTAAGGGCGTCCTGAAGGCAGTTGACGCGGTAAACAGCAAGATTCGTGACGCATTGGTTGGTAAAGACGCTGCCGATCAGCGCGCTCTGGACCAGATTATGCTGGACCTGGACGGCACCGAGAACAAGGCTAACCTGGGCGCCAACGCTATCTTGGCAGTTTCCCTCGCAGCGGCCAAGGCGGCTGCTGTTTCCCTGAAGAAGCCACTGTACGCCCACATCGCTGATATCAACGGCACCTCCGGCAAGTTCTCCATGCCGGTTCCGATGATGAACATCCTGAACGGTGGTGAGCACGCGGATAATAACGTCGACATCCAGGAATTCATGGTTCAGCCGGTTTCTGTAACCAGCTTCGCTGAAGCCCTGCGTGTAGGCGCCGAGATCTTCCACAGTTTGAAGAAAGTGTTGAAGTCTCAGGGCCTGAACACAGCGGTGGGCGACGAGGGTGGTTTTGCGCCGAACCTGCCGTCCAATGAAGCGGCCCTGGCTGCGATCAAGCAAGCTGTTGAAGACGCTGGCTATGAACTGGGCAAAGACGTAACCCTGGCGCTGGATTGTGCCTCTTCCGAGTTCTACAAAGACGGTCAGTACCAGCTGTCCGGTGAAGGCAAGAGCTTTGATTCAGAAGGCTTTGCTGATTACCTGGCCGGCCTGTGCGAGCGCTATCCGATTGTGTCCATCGAAGACGGTATGGACGAGAGTGACTGGGACGGTTGGAAGGTTCTGACTGATAAGCTCGGCAGCAAGGTTCAGCTGGTGGGTGATGACCTTTTTGTAACCAACACCAAGATCCTGAAGCAGGGCATCGAGAAGGGTGTGGGCAATTCCATTCTGATCAAGTTCAACCAGATTGGCAGTCTGTCCGAGACTCTGGACGCTATCAAGATGGCTCAGGACGCCGGCTACACGGCGGTGATTTCCCACCGTTCCGGTGAAACCGAAGATACCACCATTGCTGACCTGGCGGTTGCTACCTGCGCAGGCCAGATCAAGACTGGTTCTCTGTGCCGTTCTGACCGGGTTGCCAAGTACAACCAGCTGCTGCGCATTGAAGAAGCGCTGGAAGGCAAGGCACCTTACCGCGGCCTGAGCGAAATCAAGGGTCAGGGCTGAGTTTTACCGATAAACTTTGACCTGTCGGCACTCGCTGGCAGGTAACAAAGTGTTAAGGCCATCGCGTTCCGGATGAAAATTCGGAAACGATGGCCTTTTTGCACAGTGACTTACGCGAATTTGTTGCTAATCTACTATAAGGTCTATACTTGACGGTCGTAGATACCGTTTAATCTGGTTAAATTCTGAGCTGATCTGACATGAAAACGCTTTGGGCCATTCTGGTTGTGCTGATTCTCCTGCTGCAGGTTCGCCTGTGGATCGGGGAGGGTAGCTTTGCGCAGGTTTGGTCGCTGGAGAATTCGATTGCTGAGCAGCGGGCGGAGAATGCCGGGTTGGCGGCGCGTAATGACCGGCTTTATGCGGAGGTGCGGAACCTTCGTAATGAGCAGGGTGCTGTGGAAGAGCGGGCCCGCATGAATCTGGGTCTTATTCGCGAAGACGAGACTTTTTTTCTCGTAGTCGAGAACTGATTTCGGCATTGGGTGCTCCGAGACACTCCCCGGCGCTCTCCTGACATAGTGCGGGCCTTCCGATTATGAAATCTCAACTTTGGCTTGTTGTTCCTGCCGCCGGCATAGGCCAGCGCATGAAAGCTGAATGTCCCAAGCAGTACCTCAAGATCAATAACCGTTTTATCCTCGATATCACGCTCTCCCGTTTACTGGATAACGCACCGTTCAAGGGGTGCATGGTGCCGTTGAACCCGGCGGATCACTGGTGGCCGGATAGTGAGTCGGCTAAAGATGATCGCATCCAGGCTTGTACCGGTGGCAAGGAGCGGGCGGATTCGGTGCTTTCGGCGCTGCATGCGCTGGCGGAGCAGGCGGAGGAGTCTGACTGGGTGCTGGTGCACGATGCGGCTCGGCCGTGTTTACATGGCCATGACCTTTCCAATCTGATTGATACCCTGTCTGATCACCCGGTAGGTGGGCTTTTGGCGGCGCCGGTGGCGGATACGTTGAAGCTGGCGGGTGGCGGTGTGCAGCCCGAAGTGGAGGAAACGGTGGACCGGAGCCGGTTGTGGCGGGCGTTGACGCCGCAGATGTTCCGGTTTGGTGCGCTGCGGGCGGCGCTGGAGTCGTGTCTCGAAAATCATCAGCCGGTCACCGATGAGTCCTCTGCCATGGAGTTTTCCGGTAAGATGCCTGTTCTGGTGGAAGGGCGGCCGGATAATCTGAAGATTACGGTGCCGTCTGACCTTGCTCTGGCCGAGTTTATTCTGGGCCGGCTGTAGGGTTTTCCCGCCTCTCGTTTATTTCTGTTTTTTTCGGAGACGATCATGCGCATTGGTCAGGGCTTTGATGTCCATGCCTTTGGTGAGGGTGATGCTGTCATTCTCGGTGGTGTTGAGATTTCCCACAGTCACGGTCTGAAAGCCCATTCGGATGGCGATGTGTTGCTGCATGCGCTGGCGGATGCGCTGCTTGGCGCGGTCTCGCTGGGGGATATCGGGCATCTGTTCCCGGATACCAGTGACGAATGGGCCGGTGCGGATAGCCGGGATTTGCTTCGGCGGGTGATGGCCCGGGTGCTGGAGGAAGGTTTTTCGGTGGTGAACGTGGATACCACCATTATTGCCCAGGCTCCGAAGATGGCGCCCCATGTGGAGGCTATGCGAATGAATATTGCCGAGGACCTGGGGGTGCCGGTGAACCGGGTCAGTGTTAAGGCCACCACCACCGAAAAGCTGGGGTTCACCGGCCGGGGTGAGGGGATTGCTTGCCAGGCGGTGTGCCTGCTTGAGGCGGTCAGCCTGTGACGGATGCTTCGGTAGAGCCACGTTGGCGGCTGGAGTGGCCGGTTTCTTCCGGGCAGCGGGTGGGTTCTGCCCAGTTGAAGGTGTCCCCTGAAGATTTCCGGGTGACCGAGTGTTTGTGGCCGGAGGTCGAAGGCCAGGCCGGTGGTGCCGAAGGTGCCGGTGAGCATCTCTGTGTTCGGCTGGAAAAGTCCAGGGACAATACCGAGTTCGTGGCCCGGGAGCTGGCCCAGCTGGCTGGCTGCAAGGCTTTCGAAGTGGGCTTTTGCGGGTTGAAGGATCGTCATGCGGTAACGTCGCAGTGGTTCAGTCTTTACTGCCCGGGGCGGGAAGCCTCTGATGCGGAATTACTCAGTGCTATTGGCGAGCGCTGGCGTGTTCTGAACTGGCGTCGCCACGCCCGCAAGCTGCGCCGGGGCGAACACCAGGCCAACGGGTTCGAGCTGGTGTTGCGCGAGGTTCAGGGCGACAGGCAGGCAATGGAGGCCGCGTTGGCGTTGCTTGCAGATCGGGGTGCGCCGAATTATTTCGGGCCCCAGCGCTTCGGTTTTCAGGGCGGCAACCTGGAGCGGGCAGTGAATCTCGATGTTACCCGCCTGAACCGGAAGAAGGGCGGTCGTCGTGGCGGTGGCGGAAGCGGTTCGAAAAACGTATTGTACTTTTCGGCGGCACGTTCGTGGTTGTTCAATGAGGTGCTGGCCGCAAGGGTAGAGGCTGGGCACTGGTTTGAAGCGATGGCCGGTGAACCTGCGGTAGACGGCAGCCCTACAGGCCCCCTGTGGGGCGATGGCGGCACCACGGCGAGCGGTGATCAGGAGCAGCTGGAACGAGCCGTTGTGGCAGGTCACCCGGAGTTTGAGCGGCTGTTTCTGAGCACCCGCATGAAGCCCGAGCGCCGGGCTCTGGTTACCCGTCCGGACAATCTTCAGTGGCAATGGCAGGAGGACGATAGCCTCCGGTTACAGTTCGCCTTGCCACCGGGCCAGTACGCCACCACGGTACTGGCCGATGTATTCGAGCTGCAGGACATGAGCCTCAGCCGGGATAATAAGTACTAAGAAAGCTAGCGGAGAACACTGTGCGTATTCTGTTGTCGAATGATGATGGCGTGCATTCGCCTGGCCTGATGGCCCTGTTCGAAGGGTTACAGGGGCTGGGCGAACTTGCCGTGGTTGCCCCGGACCGTGATCACAGCGGGGCCAGCAATTCCCTGACCCTGAGCCGGCCCCTGACGGTAGAAAAGCACCCCAGCGGCTTCTGGTCGGCAGATGGCACGCCCACCGACTGCGTTCACCTGGCTGTTAACGGTCTGTTCGACAAGCCTTTTGACCGGGTGGTTTCCGGTATCAACACCCATGCCAACCTGGGCGACGACATTATCTATTCCGGCACGGTGGCCGCGGCTACAGAAGGCCGTCACCTTGGACTACCCGCTATTGCAGTGTCCCTGGTTAATAATGGTCACTTCCATTATGAAACCGCCGCGCGGGCGGTTCGGCTCCTGCTGGAACACAAGCGCTACCTGGCCCTGGGCCCCCGTTCGATTCTCAATGTGAATGTACCGGACCTGCCCTGGAGTGAGCTGGCTGGTATCCAGGTGACCCGGCTTGGGCATCGTGACCGGGCCGAGGGTGTTGTGCCGGTAACCTGCCCGAGAGGCAAGCGCCGGTACTGGATCGGTGCCGCCGGTGGCGGTGGCGATGCCGGCCCGGGCACGGATTTCCACGCGGTTCAGAACGGCTTCGTTTCGGTGACCCCCGTGCACATCGACATGACCCGGCACGAGGCAATGACCCGACTGCAAGACTGGGTCGATGACCTTGAGGGCTTCGGGGAGGTGTCGCAATGAATGCCCCGCTTGAAGGCATCGGCATGACGTCGCGGCGCACCCGTTTGCGCCTGGTGCAGCGATTGCGGGAAGCGGGTATCGAGTCGGATCGGGTGCTGGAGATTATCGGCCAGGTGCCCCGGCATATCTTTCTGGACGAGGCACTGTCACACCGTGCCTACGAAGACACGTCATTGCCCATCGGTTACGGGCAGACCCTGTCGCAACCTTATATCGTTGCCCGGATGACGGAATTGTTACTTGCCCACGAACCGGAGCGTGTGCTGGAATTGGGAACCGGGTCCGGTTACCAGACTGCGGTGTTGTCCCAGGCGTTCCGTGAAATCTTCAGTGTGGAGCGTATTAAGCCGCTGCAGGATCGGGCCAGGGAGCGTTTGCGGCAACTGAACATTCGTAATGCGATGCTCAAACATGCCGACGGTGGCATGGGCTGGCCCGAAAAAGGTCCGTTTGAGGGCATTATTGTGACGGCGGCGCCGGTAGAGGTGCCCCGGGAATTACTGGATCAGCTGGCCGATGGTGGTGTGCTGATCGCACCGGTAGGGGAGGAGAATCAGGTGCTGGTCGAGATTATCCGAAGGGGCGACAGTTTCGAGCGCCGTGAGCTGGAA
>Ga0208180_1000495_pt1 | contig 32889 bp, 56 predicted proteins | sample MalvireepMed_s16_FD_184241 | JGI IMG/M metagenome (GOLD analysis project Ga0208180, IMG submission 184241) | Marine viral communities from the Global Malaspina Expedition - Malaspina viral metaG DeepMed_s16 (SPAdes) (version 2) | ecosystem: Environmental > Aquatic > Marine > Oceanic | place...
GGATAATAAAGTTGACCACCAAGAAGGTTTAACATTGTTTCAGTTGCACCTTGTAATCCTTTTGTCAAAAAATTTTCCTGTGCATCTTTATAAATAGCACTCCTAAATATAATTTCTTCTAAAGACTTTTTACTCATTCACTTTTTCCTTTTAATGGATCAATGAAATATATATAGGGTCTTTCATTAATTTTAGTTGTTAAACCTTTTTCAATGTACTCCCAAGACTTAGGATCTTCTTCTTTAATTTTTGAACTAGCATGAACATCTTCAATAAATTCTTTTTTAAATGGAAAGTTTTGTAGTTCTTTAGATAAATCATTTAAGAAACCCTGGTCCCAAGACTTGCTAATCTTGTAGTGGATTCTTAAATCTTTGGGAATTAATCCATTAAGTGGAACTCTCTTAGATCCACCTGAATTGGATAATGTTTTAGAAAATTTATTTACTTCTGGATGTTTGACAATTGCTTCATCTAGAATTTTTGATTCTTCTCGTAGTTTAGATTGGTATGATAAATTTGTTTTCTTTAATTGCAACAAATCAATTAACTCATAAGAATCATAATTGGTTTTATCTTTCATTGGCTTGTCTCCATAACAAATACATCTACTATAATAAAGATAATTAAATCATTGTCAACTTCTTTGTGTATAAATTTCTTTACTTTTTGCATTATGTCATTTATTATTTAATATGATGTGCTTCAGGTTCGTTATTACTTCCCCCCTTATTTAGTAAGACGCCCTCCTTAATGAAGCACATCGTCTATATAAAGGAGAAAGATGCAATTAAAAGATTACATAGAAAAACGCGGAGAAGAAAATCTCGCTAAAGATCTAAATGTTTCAGTATCAACAATAAGGTCCTGGAGATACAGCACAAGACAACCTTCGGTCAATCAAGCAAAAAAATTAATCAAGATGACTGGGTATGCTCTTGATTGGGAAAGTATTTATGGTGTAGTAGAAAAGAGTTAGTCTTGGAATTAAATTTAAACACAAGAGGAGAAGAAATTCTCAGCAACGAAAGAAAAGAAATGTTAATTTCTTTCTATGAAAATAACTTTCATTTAATCCCATGTGGATCAAAGACAGATGACATCCCAGATTATTTTAAAAGAAGACATCCATATGAAGATGCAGAAGTATTAATAAGGCGTTGGGCAAAAACACCAAGAGTTAAATGGGCAGACTATATTAAAAAGCAGCCACATTTAAAGGAAATAAAACAATGGTATCTACAATTCCCTAACTGTAATTGGGCAGCCGTCACAGGAGTTAATTTTGTGGTGCTTGATGCAGATACGCAAGAGGCATGTGACTTTTGTGAATCAGGACAAATCATAAGAACTACCCTTAAACAAAAAACACCAAGAGGTGGCTATCATTATTTCTATGCTATTAATCCTGAACTCAAGATAAGAAACACAACAGGCAGACTTGATGTCAGAGGAGAGGGTGGCTATGTAATGATTTCTCCATCTGATCATTATATGTTTGAAAGCGTAGATGGTTTGAGTGTCGATGACATGACTGACCTACCTACTCTATCAAGCCAAGACATGCAAATCATTTACGATTTCAATAACACAGGAAAAACAAACACAGAACATAAAACGCCACTGACAACAGATGGTGTAGAAAGTGGTATGAGAAATGATACGCTTGCAAGGTTAGTTGGTAAGTGGATTCTTGAAGGTTGGGGTATGAGAGAAGTTATCATCAAGGCACTAGATTGGAATCAATCGAATACACCACCGATGACAATTCAAGAAGTTTTACAAACAACAAATAGTATTTGCACAGGACACCTTAAAAGAAATCCAGATGACGACACTGGTATTTTAAAATGGAATACAAGTCAATGGCAAATCCAACTGACAGACGAACTTAAAGAAATCATGGATCAAGAAGATCCAATAGAACAACAAAAGAAAGAAGAGAGGCCTGATAGAGATCCTTTGGGCCTTAAAATGTTTAACGATCCTTTTTGGGAAGGCATGGACTCAGATAGAATTGAACAGTTTTGGGGAGATGCTTTTGTGTTTGAACAATCAAGAGTCTTACTGCTTGGCAAGCCTAAGATTGGTAAGTCGCATTGGTTGGGTGCATTTGCATCAGCAGCTACAACAGGCACAGAGTTTATGGGAACACAATTCAGTAGGCCACTAAAAATTATGTGGCTACAAGCAGAAATTATTCATGAGTTTTTAAAGAAAAGAATCGAAATGTACTATCAACCTTTTATGCATGATGGAGAAATTCTTGATCTTGGTAAGTCAAACCTAATAGCTTCTGGAAGATTAAGAAAAAATTTAATGAGAGATAAAGACATTGATGAGATAGCAACGAGTATTGATTATCACAAACCTGATATAGTTATGATTGATCCTATTATTAATTTTTTTAGTGGAGAAGAAAACTCTAACTCAGAGATACACGAAATGCTCTCAAGAATAGATAGACTTATAGATCTTTTTGGAGTTGCTGTGATCATTGCTCATCACACTGGCAAGCAAAGGGCAGATGATCTTTCATTTATGTCGGCTCGTGGTGGTAGTGCATTCGCTGGATGGATGGACTCTGGGGTTAAGTTGTCAGGAAAAAAACCAAACATAAATGTCTTTTATGAAGCACGTAATGCAAAAGAACCTGAACAACATTTAGCTTACTTTGACTTTGAGCGAGGCTTCTTTAGAGTGGTCGATGCATCAGACTCACCTGATGAAGTGGAGATAGCAAGGGTGGTAGCCGCAGCAATGGATAGGCGCAAGTTTTATACAAGGCAAGAACTAGAGCTCTTGGCAAGACAAGCATTGAAGAAAAGCGACTTGGCTTCAGGAGAGAGAGCAGCAAGGTATGCAGTATCTCATGTGCAAAAATATTTAGGAGAAAAAGTAAAGACTCATAATGTACCAGGGAAGAACACATGGTATTACTTATCTGACAATGAAATGAAGAAGCCCTGGAATGATTAAGTTAGATAAACATGCTCTTAAAGAGTCACTCTTCGATACCTTTTTAGGACTGGCGATTAATTTTCCCATAGTGTGGTTGGTGCTATCGATTTGTTTAATGTTCACACACAATGCATTTATTATCTCAGTAGCTCAAGCGACAGTATTAACAATTGTGGCGTTGATCAGAAGATATTACACAAGAATATATTTTAAAATAAATGAGAAAAGATGATTAAGATATTACATGGTAATTGCTTAGATACGCTGAAAGATCTAGAAGATCAATCTATTAACACCTGTATAACAAGTCCTCCTTTTTTTGGTCTTAGAGACTATGGAACTGCTGAATGGGAAGGTGGTGATGAGAACTGCGATCATAAGATTGGTAGAGAAACAAGAGGTGGACTGTCGGATATGCAAAAAACTTCAAAAGGTAGTTTTGACGATGAAGCAATAAAAAATAATCAACCATGTCCGAAATGTGGTGCAGTTAGAAAAGACAGTCAATTGGGTTTAGAAGAAACGCCTGAAGAATTTGTTGAGAACTTGGTCAAAGTATTTAGAGAAGTAAAAAGAGTTTTGCGTGATGATGGAAATGTTTGGCTTAACTTGGGTGATTCATATTCAAGTGGCGGCAGAACTACAACAACCAATCAATCGTTGCGAGGCGATAAAGAGTATGGGGTTACCAGACCAAAGCCAAGCAAAGGAATCAAGCCAAAAGATTTAATTGGAATACCTTGGCGTGTAGCATTTGCTTTACAGGCTGATGGTTGGTACTTACGCCAGGATATAATTTGGCAAAAACCTGCGCCTATGCCAGAAAGCGTTAAAGATAGATGTACCAAAGCACATGAATATATATTTTTGTTGAGCAAGAACAAGAAGTATTACTACGATAATGAAGCAATTAAAGAGGATGCTAAATATCCACAAGGCCCAAACTCACCCAAAAGTATTAAAAAAGGCAAAGGTGAATTTGGTATGGACACTAGAGGTGGCTTATCTAAAATCGGATCTAATCCAAAAAGAAATAAGCGTTCTGTATGGACCATTCAAACCAGGCCATTTAAGGGCGCACACTTTGCTACCTTTCCTAAAGATCTTATTAAGCCATGCGTGTTAGCTGGTTGCCCTAAAAAAGTTTGTGTTGAGTGTGATGAGCCTTATATTAATAAACCTATTTATGAATACATCGACAAAACATCAAGCACCAGTAATACACATGGCAAATATGGTAATCAAGAAATTGAAGCATCAAACAGACAGGGCTTACACGCTAACAGAGGAAATAAATTAATTGAAGTTAGGGATAATTTACCGAAACAATCTGTATTTGTAAATTTTATTAGAAACAAAACAAACGCTAAAACATTGGCCGAAAATACCAATATAAAATTAACTAAAATAGAACATTGGTTTAGAAATGATGAATCTGGATTTGCATATCCAAGCATTGATGATTGGATAAAAGTAAGAGATTTTGTTAATGATTGGTCAAATGAGTTTACAGAGATTGATAATTGTTTAACCTCATATGAATTAAAATCTGATGCAGTAGAATCTAAAAAAATAAACGGCCATGGATTACAAAAACAATGCGATTGCCAAACCAATGAAACTAAAGCTGGCACAGTGCTTGATCCTTTTGGTGGTTCTGGAACAACAGGGATTGTTGCAGCATCGTATGGTAGAAACGCAATTTTGTTAGAACTTAACAAGGAATATATCGAGTTATCCAAGGCAAGGATAGAAATGGAAATGGGAATATTTGCAGAGTTAAAGGTGGAGATGAAAGATGATTAAACAAATGTTACTAAATAAATCAAGGGTGTTATGTATATTGCAGTGTACATTCAATTGCACAATCGATGTGTGTAAACGCCTGTGCAACGGCGAAAGGGCAAATTGCACATGCCCTCTCGAAAGGCGCATTCCTATGCGATTTAGGGGTCTGTGCAGTTGTGCAATTGCACATGCCTGCACATACGCACATGCATCGCTGAAAGGTGCATGGCTACAAGGGTGTGCGGCTGTGCGCATGTGCATCTCTATAGAGAACTATAGAAAGGTGTATACACACACCTTATCTGTAGGAGAGATAGGTTCTCTAGAGATACAAAGGATAAACAAATTTTAAACAAGGATTGTAAGGTAGAATATTTGTATGAGTGAAACTAAAAAAAAGAAACTAACGAAACGACAAGAGGCCTTTGTGGATCTCATGGTGTATCAAGACTATAAGCAGACTAAGTGTGCGCATTTTGCTGGGTACGAAAATCCTGGTGTAGCAGCAACGAGGTTGTTGAATCATAAAGAGTATGCCCATGTGCAAGAAAGGATTAGATCTCTGAAAGCGATTCAGCGCAAGAAGAATGAAATAACTTATGAGGGCATTGCGACCAAGCTTGCCGACATCCGCGATGTAGCATTGGCGGATGGATCATATGGCCCAGCTGTAACAGCAGAGATTGCCAGGGCAAAACTTGCCGGGCTTATGATTGATAAGAAGGAGCTGAAGATACATAAGATTGATAGCATGAGCCGGAATCAATTAGAGATTAGGCTCAAGGAACTTGTACAAGAACATCAGATTGTCTTGGGATCAGCGGAAGAGGTAGAAGAAGAAGATGTTATTCCAGATCAGAAAAGTCTAGAGAATCAGTTGGGCCAGGAGATTGTTGAGGAGACTTTGAATACTGATGAGTATGCAAAGGCTTTAAATCTTGATCCTTTAGAAGATAATTTACCTGAAGAGTAGCCTCATCTAATTTTTTCTTACAGTATCGTTGAATTTTCATACCTTTCTCGAAATCTGCGACCGCTGTCTCAAGATCTATGTCTTCTGATTCAAGCTTATCAACGATGCGTTTAAGTTCAATCAATCCTCTTTCAAAGCTCATCCTTGACCTCGATACTTTTTACGCTTTTTGTTTTTGTTAGTGCCAGCACCATGACTGAGTCTTGAATTGCCTATTGATGTTTTCTTTTGGATGGGTTCTATTTTATTTTTTTTTGTCCAGGTACTAGCCATTGCGTCCTCTTTTTGCGTCCGAGCTTATACTACTTGCTACTATGTCTTGCCAATAGCGTAGTTCTTTTTTAAGTCTATTGTATTCTGTAACAATATCAGAAACATTAACTCCTTTAGATTCAACATTAGGATTAGTTACTTCAAAAAATATTTTTTTTTCTTTTACTTTCCTTTCAAATTCTTTAACAAGTTCATCATGGGTTACTTCTATTGCGTCTTGCATATAAAACATTCCCTTAACAATAAAATTATTACTCATTTTTTGTAAAAATTATTATAGCAATACTTTCAAGTAAATACATTATGCTATTCTCCATATTCGATATGTACTATCATCTTCTTTTTTAAAAGTAAATTTGCGATCACGAAACTTTGGTGTATAAAAGTTTGGCCTATATTTATAGGCTTCTTTTTTTGTTAGTTTTCCAATACTATCTCCAACTTCTAATTGATCTAGGGCCTCACAAAAAGGTGAGTTAAATCTGCGTATTGGTATATTCTTTTCTATTTTAAATGTCATATCTTTCTCCTAATGTTTTTTTGAAAATGGTGGTAAATCAAAGTTAATTTTATTTTTATTTATATTGACAACCTTTTTATTTTTTTTATTAAAGTCTGGGAAAAAATCTATATCTAATTCAGCTGCTGATTCAGGGAACGCAGAATTTAAAGGATAAATATTTACGATTACATTAATGCCTGTGTAAAATTGATTTATAAAATCTTCTACTGCCTCTTCACTTGGGAAAGGCCCAAATGCTATGCCTAATGGTAGATGAGAATTAGGATCTCCTTGTTGAATAATTAATACATACTCACAACCCGGTATTGTATTTTCTCCAGACGTAAGTTCGCTCATATCTTATTGCTCTTATCAAATAAAGATCTATGTTTATCATAGTCTTCTCTTTCCATTTCATAAATTAAGTCATCATCTGAGTGCGGGCTGGGTATGAATTTTGTTTTACGTTTTGATTTAAGATATTCTATTGACTCACTATCATCTTTGTAAATTGTTTGATGAACTACTACTACACTACCTTTTTTTTTGCGTTCTCCTATAATATATTTAATTCCTTTTCGCCATTCTGCTAATTTGTTTAATTTATCTTGGCGTATTACTTTTTCTGTGTGTTGTGTCATATTTTCTCCTACCTTCTTACAATTAATATACATCTAATCACTATTTTTTTCAAATTCTTTGGTCGCCAGCTCCAAAGCTTCTGCGTCCTCATAACCTAGATCTATATACTTTTGATATAAAGATTCTAGGACCATCTGGTACTGCGTATATGATTGCTATTTCCACATTCTTTTATAAAAATCTTTTGCGATCTTATCTTCTCCAATATGGTGAGCATGAATTGAATCAACCATTTCAGGTATTGATATCTTATTGTTAGCAATAGATGCAAGCAAGCCCACCCCTGAACCGCCATCAAATTTATCTAGCCAGTCTTTTACTGCGTCAACTGTTATCATCTTCGCTCTTTTGATTGCTGCGGTTTTCTTGTACCCATTTATAAACTTTTTTATATTGTTTCATGAGGCACCTCCTCTTTTAAATCTGAACTATCAACAATTTCCTTAATCATATCTGCTAACCAATATATAGAGCAGTTATCATTATCTTTGTTAGCTTTAATTAAAGTTTCTATATCTTCAATCATTTCTTTTTTATCCATTTGCCCTCTCTTTAGGTTCGTCCTCCCAATAGTTTTGTTTTTTATTAATATTATGATTAATCTTATATCCAAATCTATTATGGCTATCAATTCTAAAACCAATCTCAATATTTGGATTATCGTAATCGTCTGCCATATAAGTACAAATAGGATTGCCCTCTAATAAAGGTATATCGAATCTTTCATCTTCTTCTGCATCAAACTTATCTGGATAGCTTGGGACTACATAAAAATCAATTCGACAATCATCACTTAATCCATTGATAATTTCTTTTAATTCTTTAACTCTCATCTTTGTGCTCCTTAACTATAATGTGGTAAGTTTTTTCTTCTGTACATAAAAGAGTATTCTTAATATCTTCTTCGTCATCAAAAACCTCTAAACATTTTATTAGCTCTCTAACTTTCATCATTTATTCTCCCTTATCTACAATTTTAATAATATCTTCAAACTCTACTAAAAAATAATCTTCATCCACCCAATCTGTTTTATAATTTTTACATTCGGCTGGGAAATCTTCTTTAGGTAAAGCAAACTCATTAGGAATAAAGTTTGGATTTTCTTCCATATATCTTTCGTCTTTTACAAAATCCATTACTGCACTTTTTAATTCTTCGCTGTATTTACTGATCATTCATTATCCTTATAATTTTTATAATACAATTTAATTTCATTCGGTCTTGAATCCGAACACTCATCTTTGTTCTCCTCATAACTACGAACATAAACCTCTTGAATATCAAAATAATCTCTACCTACAAATTCTCCGTCATAGTCATCTGTATCATCCTTATCTTCGTCAAAGTCTCTTGGTTGAAAACCTCTTTCCTCGTTATATTCATCTAAGTAAGCATCAACATCTGTTGTTACGCACTCAAAATCTAACCCTATATCATCGTCAATATATTGCATTACATAAACAGGTTTCTCATAAATATAAGAATCAACTTCTTCTATTTCAAAATCATCAAGAGTTTCAGGTTCTTCTCTATCTTTGTTGTTATCTTCTAACCACTTATCAAGGTTATTAGTAGTAGCTACATAGTCACGATTACCACAACCATCATGCCAATATATGTTATATAGTTTCATCTTCGTTCTACTCTCCAAACATTTCTATCCACTTCCATTCAGGTACACAAGCATCACTACACCAATATTCTCCATCATCAGTCCAGCAAATATGTATATCGGTTACTGTCCCACACTTGTTACATGTTCTAATATCTTTATCTAGTAAATTATAGTGTGGCATTTTTACTCCATCAGTCATCTTCGTTCTGCTCAATTATATATAAAGTAAAATGCTCTCCTGTTGGGCTATCGTGATGCGAACATCTGGCCTTGAATACATGATCATCATTCGTATTTTCAATCTTAAAACTAATGTCCGTATCAGGAGTTATTTCTCGCCATATTTGGTCTGTCTTTTCAAGAGTGAAATTTTTTTCACCTGTTAAATTTTCATAACCTAAATTTTTTCCTATAACAAAAACCTCTTTGCCTAGATAATTTCTAAAGTAATCACTTATATTACTTTCAAAATTTTCAAACTCTATATCATTTGCGTATGTAGGTAATTCAGCTATTATCATTTCTCACCTCCCTTAAAAATCTTTTAAACTTCCTACCAGTTAAATCGTTGAATGATTTATCTCTTTCTTGCTCAGTTTTAAACCACTGCCAAGAAATATCTGAGCCGTCATTATTATAATAATCAAGAACAGTATCAAGATCATATTGACCATACCAAGATACAATTCCAAAAAAATACCCCTCGTTATCGTCTCCATTAAATTTGTAAGCGTCAGTATCGAACCAATAAAACTTCATATGATTTTCAATATCAATATCAAGTTCATCATCTAATTTGAAATTAATATCACTCATCTTTTCTCAACTCCATACCGTGTTAAATTAACCCAAGAATTTTCATATTGTTTCCAATCGCAATTTCTTATATCTTCAATTAATTTACCATTATCGGCTATAAATATATGACATTCTTTATCTGACATAGTATAAGTGTCGCCATCCTTTTTATTTAATGCTGGTAAATATTTTGCATTTAATTCAAAAGTTCTAGTTCGCATTTCTGTTATTTCAAATTGTTCTGATGTTTTCATTTAGACACCTCTCTCCTCTATTTCTTCAACTTCAATAATTTCTTCATTTTCATAACCATAATCAAGCCCACTGCCTGTCCAAACTTCGTTGTTAGGATCAAAGTTTTTCTCCTCAACTAAATCAGAAGCCTGTCTTTTTGTTTCAGCTTGAACAGTTATTTCTGAATAACCTGTCCACTTCGTAAATACTTTAAATGTTTTAACTGTCATTTGATTTCCTCATTTATGGCGTCTTTATCAAAATCTAACTCTTGCACTTCACCCCAATTCCAAGAACCAGAAAACATACTTTCTCCCTGTTCCCACATACCGCCCGCAACACTATCATCATTTTTACAATAGTCTTTAAAATCTTCTAGAGACATATCCTTTGGTATGTTGCATACATACTCTAAATCAGTTTCCATAATCGCTGTAATTCTTACTGTTTTAAGTTTCATCTTTATCCTTAATAATAGGCCTAGTTTGATCTTCGCAATCATCACAATAAGCATATGGATCTTCGCAACTGCCATTAACATTATTTAATTCATCTGCCCATACTCGCCAAGAAATATTATCTTGCTTACAAACAGAACAACACATGGTCTTATTCATATTTTCTTCGTTCTTTTTATAGATTTTTGAATCAACACACTCCCAATCTCCAGGTTCGGATTTTATTTCTTTCCAATCTACATCACCATCGAGCATAATTTCTTCGGCTTCTTCTGGCGAATTAGCTACTACTTTACACTCCTCAACAACAGCAATATCCATCTCGAAAGTATATTCTCTTTTGCGATCATTATTTTTGCTACTCATTTGTTACCCCCTCTTTCTCCTTAAAAAGCGTGGCTTATCAGTCTCGGTATGCAAGTGTTTTAACTGACTAACTTAGCTTCTCCCTTATTCAACCCCGAATTTAATCTAGGTATTGGCTGATCAAACCAACCTTTGAAAAGTACCACATACCTAGATTATACACTATTTTAATATGAATTTAAGAAAAAATTACACTTTAATTGATAAGTAGCGATAAAAAAAACTTCAGGAAAAATATATTTATTTGCTTTTTCCACCTCTTACAAAGAGAACTGGCAAATATTTTGCGTCCTTGTGCGTTCTGGCCCTGTGACCAGTAGCGTAGGGTTTTTTTAAGAACATATAATTTGCGGCCTTGCACGTTAGCCAAAAATAAAAAATCTTTTTGCGACCTGATGTGTGCGTGCTAGTTCATTTGCGTGCGTGCTGGTTGGATCTGATAGAGCTCCAGGCAAAAAAAACCCGGCGTTAACCGGGCTTGATTGTTGTTAAGCTTACTTAGCAATCAGTAAAGATTACATCAAAGCCATAATAGCATTCTAAATACCAGTCGTTGGGATTGCTAAACATATCATAGCTTTCTGGATGAGAGCTTAAAGAATAAGCAACACCCCATTCCCATGGACCGGCCTCAAAAGTCACCCAAATATCACCCTCATCTATCTCTGAATAATTTTTATGGTCATTAGTCATAAAGACTTCAGTATCTGGATCAAAACCCATGCGTTTAGCTTGCGTGCGCAAAGCTTGATACAACATGTTAGCTGCTTTTTCTTTTGGTACAGCTTTGCTAGATAGATCCGGCAATAAACCTGGATCTAAAGTTTCATCGTAGTTAAATGTTTTAACTGCTTGTTTCATATTACTTCACCTCCATACTGTATTATAAACAATTATTAAACAAACTTCCAACACTTTTTTACAAACAACTGGGCCCAAGTTTGCGCGCCGCTAATTTAGATCTAGTTGGATAAAAAAAAGGGGGAACTTGCGTCCCCCCTAATATTTGTTTTTGGAGAAAAACTAATCTATGAAAATAGACATGTCCGAACTTTAACATTTGCGACTTAGTATGTAAATAGGCGGGGGACTTTCACCCCCTGGAGGAAACTATTGTGCTGGCGCATTAATTAAACCATCTTCAATTAGTGCGTGCGCTGTTCGGCCATAAGAACCTTGAAGTGTCCAAGCTATACCAGTGTCTACTAACAGCTGCCATGCTTCCAGATATTCCTCTTCACTGTAAACACCATCATCAATGTCTTCAATGATTGCAATTGCATCATATGGTTTCATCATGCGCCCCCTTTAAAAAATTTGCGAACGCATATCCCAAATAGAGATCCTGATAAGAAAACCAGGAACGCAGGAATGATGGCAAAGTGATCGACTAGGATCACCGGGACACTTACCGCGAATGCGGTAAGTAGGCCAAATATATATCCTTGTTTCATGCGGTCACCTCTATTTGAGTTTCACTTAAATTAATGGTGATATCTCCACCACTAGCAATTCGCATAAGTGCCTCTTCTTCAAATGGAATGCTTTCGCCAAAGTCATCTCTACTAACTTCGTATGTTCTTTCCCATAGGTCATTGTGCTTGTCATACTTGGGATTGTATCCACTAGCATAAACAACATATTTTAATTCATCTTTGTGGCAGAATGCGTCCATCAAATAAATGCCTTCATCTTTAACAAGAAAAATACTTTTAGTATTTGTTGTTTCTTTTGTATAAGGAAGATGAAATTCTTTAGAATTTAAAGTCTCTTTTGCAAGAGACCTTAAAGTTTTATTAGATTTGAAAGTTAGCTTATGCATTTTTCACCTTGCCAAAAATTGGCTCATTAGCTTTGAGTATTTCTTGAACCATTGCCTCATGGCTATGTTCTTTTTGTTCTTCTCTTCCATCGTAGAACTCACGCTCAACAATCTCAAAGTTTTTAATCCAATAAGTCCCATTGTCGCCGTTGTTGGTGTCGATACTAGAATAACAACCAATGCCAATTCCTGTCTGACCACCTCCAAGCCAATTAGAAATTATTTGCGTCATTCTAGCCATGCAATAGGTGGAATCATTCCCTCTAATGCCTAGCCTTTTTGATGCGTCCAGGAAAGCTTCAACTGAATCTCTCCCACCATTCCAATGTAAATAAATACTTGGACTATCTTCTTTTTTATAATACTCATCCTTGAATGAGATTACTGCTCTATTACCCATAATGTCCCCCTGTGGTTTATGGTTGGTTTACCTTAATTATACATGCTTTAAGATAAATATAACACTTTAATGCAAAAAAATGTTAAGGGGCATTACGCCCCTTTTTTTTGCGTTTTTTAAAAAGCGGCCTCACCTGATGCGTTCTACTGCGTTCTTTTACATCAACCTAACCTTTACCCTTAACGAAGTTAAGCCAGTTGTTAGGTTTTTTTATTCCAGGATCTTAAAAACTGCTGCATCAGTTTTAAAAATTAGTTAGATTGTGGCCCATACATATGAAATTACTTGAATTATCATAAGGTCCTTTGGAGCACCAGGCGAAATTATAAAAAATAAAGATTAATTTATATGTAAATTAATGTATGTAAAATGTATTAATTTGTTTAATATAATGCTAAACTAAACATAGTTTAGTTAGTAATTAAATAATCAAACATTACAATAACTAACATGGAGGAGCTAATAATGAAAAGATTAGATCAATTAAAAAAACTTCAAGATGAGCTTGAAGTATTGGGGGAAATTCCAAAGGTAAAAGAATTTCTAGAAATTAACAAAATGATACAATCATTAAGATCAAGTATTAGAAATGATATTGTTTGTCATTTAATACTAAAAGACAATGGGTTTGGTGTTAGAAAAACATTAACTCCATTTATTGATGTCAATATTGTTGACGCCCATATGTCTAGAGATAAAAAGACATTCAGTGGTGTTCTTAAAGGTGATAAGTCTTTGGCTACATTTAAGCTAAATCATAGATCGCCTTATGAGATTAAAACTTCATCAATGTTAAAAATCGAGAGGTGGTCATAATGCCAAATCATACTTTTAATGATGTTGATGTTTCAGTCAACAGTGGTTGCGAAAAAGAGCAAGTTGCTCTTGCTGAATTGAAAACCAAACTTTCTATCTTTGATGGGGAGTTTGACTTCAATGGAATGATACCTATGCCAAATGACCTAAAGAAAGTGCTAGATTATGGTTTAGATAATTGCCCAAGTGATTATAAAAACGAGGGTGGTTGTTATGTGCCTAGAGATATCTTGATTCGCAAGCGTTGGATTAAAGAGCATGGGTTCGATAATTGGTACGATTGGAGTTGGAATAATTGGGACACCAAGTGGAACTCTTACGATGTTAATATCTGTGCTAACTTTGATGATGAGCTAACAGTTAAATTTTTAACCGCTTGGGGAGCTCCAATTAAAATCTTTGAGAAGATGAGAGAGTATTGCGAACAGCATAATCTTAATCTATCTTGGGATGTTTGCTATGAGGGTGAGGAGGGGACCTTTAATCTCATGGATATGGATTAAAGTTAAATCCAATACAAAAAAAGGGGATCATGAGATCCCCTTTTTTTTTGGGTCTCTATTGATATAAGGGCCATTTTTTGCTGACGTGTTTTTGTTTAACCCACACCCCCACATATATGGGTGTGGCGATTTTTTTTGACCTTATAAATAACTATTTACTCAAACAATTACCAAAAAAATACATTTCACCCCCCCTCTTCAATTGGGACCCCTATTGAGGTACCATATTTCACATAGAGAAAAAACATTTTGAGATGCCTGCACAAAATACAAAACTAGACCATGTACCAGATGATGCTCTAAAAGAGATAGTAGCTATTCAAGATCGCATCAAGAAACTTAAAACCAGCAGTAAAGCCAAGAAAGACTTTATTCATTATGTCAATCAAGTATGGGACGGCTTCATCGAAGGCGAACACCACAAGCTCTTTGCGAAAAAGCTCGAAGCTGTAGCTCAAGGCAAGTGCAAACGCCTAATCGTTAACATGCCCCCACGTCATACTAAGTCTGAGTTTGCATCTATTTACTTTCCTAGCTGGGTCATGGGACTCAAGCCCGACATGAAAATCATGCAAACAACTCACACCGCCGAACTCTCGGCAAGGTTTGGGCGTAAGGTGAGAAACCTTATGGATACTAATGAATACAAACAAATATTTGAAAACGTTAGCTTATCAGCTGACTCCAAGTCCGCAGGTCGGTGGGAGACGAATAAAGGCGGTGAGTATTTTGCTGCCGGAGTCGGTGGCGCGATTACAGGTCGAGGCGCTGACTTACTGATTATTGATGATCCACATTCTGAGCAAGATGCCCTATCACCATCTGCACTTGAGTCAGCGTATGAATGGTATACCTCTGGACCCCGCCAGCGTTTACAGCCAGGAGGTACGATTGTAATTGTGATGACAAGATGGAGCACTCTTGATCTTACTGAAAAGTTGATTCGCAGAATGGCTGAGCCACACGCTGATCAATGGGAGATTGTAGAGCTACCTGCCATTTTAGAAAGTGGAGAACCTTTGTGGCCCGGCTACTGGAATATTAAAGAGCTTGAATCAGTTAAAGCATCTTTGCCTGTTGCTAAGTGGAATGCTCAATATATGCAAAACCCCACCTCTGAGGAAGGGGCGCTGATCAAACGTGAGTGGTGGCAAATGTGGGAGCATGATGATCCACCACCATGTTCTTATATACTTCAATCTTATGATACAGCTTTTAGTGCCAAAGAAACTGCTGACTATAGTGCCATTACCACTTGGGGTGTTTTTAAACCTAGCGATGGAGCGCCTGAATCTATTATTTTGCTTGATGCCAAGAGGGGCCGTTGGGACTTTCCGGATCTTAAAACGAAAGCTTATGATGAATATATGTGTTGGCAACCGGACATGGTCTTGATAGAATCTCAAGCAAGTGGTATGCCTTTGACGCATGAGCTGAGAATGATGGGTATACCTGTGGTGAATTATCGACCCACTAAAGGGAAGGATAAAGTTACTAGAGTGCATAGCGCCTCGCCTGTATTTGAAGCGGGGATGGTATGGGCTCCTGACGCTATTTTTGCAGAAGAGGTCATAGAAGAATGTGCAGCTTTTCCGTATGGGGAAAATGATGACTTTGTAGATTCGACAACACAGGCTATACTAAGATTTCGTCAAGGTAATTTTGTGAAATTGGATTCAGACGAAGATGATGATGAACTAATACCAATACAACGAATTTATTATTAGAGGTAATAACAATGCCAAAAGTAGGAAAGAAACATTACTCATATACGCCTAAAGGGATTGCAATGGCTAAAGCTGCTGCAAAGAAAAAAGGTAAAAAAGTTTCGTATAAAAAGAAAAAGAAATAATCATGAGCAAAATAAAATTTATAAAGAGCATCTCTAGAATGACAAAGGATATGGCTGAAAGAATCAAAGACGGAAAAGTGGTCATGAAGTCAAAAGATCCAGAAATTCAAGCAGCCCTTAACAAAAAAGTTGATGAGCTGACTGGCACGAAACCAGCGACTGGCAAGCCCACCAAGATTGAAACTGTTACCACAGAAAAAGGTGTTCCCATCATTAGAGATGCTCGTGGCAATGTAAACAAAGAACTTACCAAGATGGCTGAAGATTTATTATCAGGCAAACCTAAGAAGGCGACTGGCACGAAGACTGTTCTTTCTCCAATGACACAGTTAAGAAACAAAAAATCCATAAAACCTAAGAAGGCGACTGGCACGAAACCAGCGCCGACTAAAGTTCCCAAAAATAAATCTACAGTTAAACCAGGGCCAACTAAAGTTCCTAAAATTAAAGCCAAACCTAAAAAGCTAGCTGGCGGTGGCATAGCCATTAAAGGACAGGGTAAGGCTTTCTTAAAATCTAAAAGATAAACACAGGAGAATATGGAATGGGAAAAATAAAAAAAGGCGCTGATTTCCTTAAAAAAACTATAGATAAGCTTAAAGATGAAAAAGCTGCAAGACGTAAAAGACGTATCGAAAGATATGGAGAAACTGGGGCAGATGCTGTGGAAATGGGTCACTTGGCAGCGTTTGTGGGAACCGCAGGAGCTCTAGATTATAGACAGCGAAAGAAAGAAAAAAAAGCTAAGCAAGGGAAAAAAAATAAAAAATACACTCCATCAAACAGAGCAGCTATAAAAGGTTTTGGCATAGAAAAAAAATAATGGCAACAGTAGACAAAGCAATTACAATTGACGAACAAGTAGATCTTAAAGTAAGAGATAGATCTAAAGGCATGGATATCGAAGTCGATATTCAAGAAGAACAACCAGAGCTAGATGCATTTGAACAACTCGATGATGGCACTCTTGTCTTTGGAGCAGTAACACCACCATTAGAAGATACAGATTTTTATGCAAACCTTGCTGAAACTATGGACGATCAAGATCTTGCGTCTATTAAAAATGATTTAATGGGTAATGTTGAAGCTGATAAAGATTCACGTAGAGAATGGGAAAAAACTTATCGTGATGGCCTTGAATATCTTGGCATGAAATATGAAGAAAGATCGCAGCCGTTTGAAGGCGCATCTGGTGTTATGCATCCATTGCTTGCAGAATCTGTAACTCAGTTCCAAGCGCAAGCATATAACGAAGTTTTACCCTCTCAAGGTCCTGTAAAAACTCAAGTTATTGGAATGTCAACTCCAGAAATAGACCAGCAAGCATCAAGAGTTCAAGAGTTTATGAACTATCAGCTTATGCAAGTGATGAAAGAATATGATCCAGAAACAGATCAAATGTTGTTTTATTTACCACTTTCTGGTTCAGCTTTTAGAAAAGTTTATTATGATCAAACAGTTGGCAGAGCTGTTTCTAAATTTATCCCAAGCGAAGATTTAATTGTCCCTTATGGGTCTACTGATTTACATAGCGCAAGTCGTATCACTCACTTGGTTAATATGTCTATGAATGACATACGCAAATTGCAACAAGTTGGATTTTATAAAAATATAAAACTTAATTATGGAAGCGTAGATCAAAATGATCAAAATGAAGTACAAGAAGAGATTGATGACATTCAAGGAATTAAACCTAGTTATTCAGATGATGAAACTTGTCAAGTTTATGAAATACATACAGACTGTGTAATACCAGGATATGAAGATTTAGATGCTAATGGCGAAGAAACAGGAATTAAACTTCCATATATTGTTACTATTGCTAATGACAAAGTTTTATCTATAAGAAAAAATTACAAAGAAAACGATGCTTTAAAACAACGCATTAATTATTTTGTACATTATAAGTTTTTACCAGGCCTAGGGTTCTATGGCTTTGGTTTAACTCATATGATCGGAGGCTTATCAAAAGCCTCAACTTCAATTTTGCGTCAGCTTATTGACGCTGGTACTTTATCTAATTTACCAGCTGGCTTTAAAGCTCGTGGAATTCGTATTCGCAATGACGATCAACCCTTACAACCAGGTGAGTTCCGAGATATGGATGCTCCCGGTGGAAGTTTGCGAGACGCCTTTGTGCCACTGCCGTTTAAGGAACCCTCTCAAACTCTCCTTTCTCTCCTGGGAATCCTTGTAGATAGTGGCCGGCGTTTCGCATCTATTGCTGACTTGCAAGTTGGAGATGCAAATACTAATGCTCCAGTTGGTACAACAGTTGCTTTATTGGAGCGTGGTACTAGAGTTATGTCTGCAATTCACAAAAGATTGCATGCAAGTCAACGTATAGAATTTACTTTGCTTGCTAAAGTATTTAGTGAATATTTACCAGAAAACTATCCATACCTTACTACTAATGGCAATCAAATAATTAAGTCTATGGACTTCGATGAAAGAGTAGATGTATTACCAGTTTCAGATCCAAATACTTTTTCAATGAGTCAAAGGGTTATGATGGCACAAGAGTTACTTACGACAGTACAAAGTAATCCAGAGATACATGGGCCCGATGGAATTTATGAAGCTTATCGAAGAATGTATTCTTCTATGGGGGTACAAAATATTGAGCAATTATTACCGCCTCCTCCACAACCACAACCAGTAGATCCTGCTAATGAAAATGCAGGGCTTATCTCAGGTACAGTTCAACAAGCATTTGCAGGACAAGATCATGATGCACATATCAATTCTCATTTATCTTTATATGGAACTGTTACTGCTCAAACTAATCCAGTAGTTTTATCTTTAATTCAAGCACATGTTTATCAACATATATCTTTAAGGGCTGCTGAAATTGTTGATCAACAAAATGCACAAAATCCAGAATTCCAAGAAATGTTACAACAAATTAATCAATTGCCACCAGAAGTTTCTATGGGTTATCAACAACAATTACAAGAAACTGTGGCTCGTGATGTGGCAGCAGTTGTTGCTCAATTAATGGAGCAAATCAATTCAGTCTTTATGCCACCCCCTCCAATGCCTGATCCATTGGTTGAATTAAGGGGTAAGGAATTAGATATTAAAGCTGATGATGTGCAACGCAAACGTGAAGAATTTTCACAAAGACAACAGTTTGATGCAATGAAAGCAATGCAAGGTAATGAGATTGCAGAACAAAGGTTACAAATTCAAAAAGAAATTGCTATGATGAAAGACGAAATTGCTCGTGAAAGAATCGAGCAGCAAAATCAATTTAAAGCAATGGATATCATGCGAGGCAACAAATGAGTTCAGTTAGACAAAAAATGGCAGCAGTGAATAAAGCTGCAATGAAAGAAGAAGAGGCAAAATTAAATGGCAATCAACCGATCATCAATGAGAATGCAAATATCGACATCGACAAGATCGCCAAAAAGGTCGACAAAGAAGCGGACAAAGTCCTTGCGAAAGCAACCAAAGAAGTTAAGTCTAAATCCAAAAAGCCTAAAACTGTCTCTAAGGCTAAGGCCAAAGTAGTTAAGAAAAAGTAATGCCTTTAAAAAAAGGTAGTAGTAAGAAGGTAATATCTGCTAATATAAAAGAATTAATTGGTAAAGGTAAAAAACAAAAGACTGCTATTGCTATTGCATTAGAAAAAGCAAAGAAGTCAAAAAATAAAAAGGTAAAGAAAAATGGAAAAAGTAAAAAACGTAAAAGCAAGCGTTAATATTAAAGATCAAGGTACTGTCAAGTATCCAACACCAGAAAAAATTGCAAATCCATCTGCACCAAAACCATATGGCGCTGGTAAATGTAGAGGCGGCAAAGCTGCTCTTAGAGGAACTAAGTTTAGCGGAGTTTATTAATGGCATTATTTAGCAGCAAGAGTGCTCCAGTAGCACCTATAGGCATTCAAAATCAGATGTATGGCCAACCCTCTAGAGTGCCTGGTTATTCTCAAGGCTTAAATCAAGCGCCCGGACATATGGCTCCAGCATTACCGCCAGAACCTTATCCAATAGGTAGGCCTACAGCAGTTGTAGGTGGGCCTGCTTATTACACACCTCCGGGTTTTCAAGCTCCACCCCAACCGACAGAAGCTTTCGTGCCAACAGATGTCATGCCTGACCCTATTGGTCAGCAATTCAGTCGTCAAATTCAAAGTCCTATGGGACAACAATTTGTTGATCAGTATATTGCTGGTCAAGCCCCAATAAGAGAAGCTGAAGCAGCAAAGCGTGCTGAAGAGATGGCGGCTCAAGATGCTAGATTCCAAGAAATGATGGCTCGCATTGCAGAACTAGAAGGTCAGTTGGCTACGCCTATGCCTGATGCACCTCCAGGAGTTCTACAACCTGTACCTTATATACCAGGCCAAGATACTTTTCCGGGATTACCAGATTATTTACAAAACTTAGACTTTAGTGGCTTGCCTGATATGAGTTTTGATTACGATAACATTATGCGTAATTATCAAATGCCTCCACCTCCGCAATCAGTCACTCCTGATTTTGAATCGTTTGACGAAGATATTCCAATACCAGATGATTTAAAGTCTATTCAAAATATTCCTGAACCATTTGATTTAGATCGTCCTTATCCCGGTTCTGTTGAAGATCCAAGTATACCTGGACTTATTCCTCCTAGTATTGTAAAACCCACAATACCTAACATACCTAATCCCTTTGTACCTAACGTACCTACCATACCTAAAATACCCCGTCATATAATTGACAAATTCAGAAGAAAGAGAAGATTGGGACCAACACCATAAAACACACATAGGCAAGAGAGAGCCATGGATAGCATAAAACTTGCAGAGTATTTTTTTAAAGCTCTACGCAAAAGAGAACAAGATTTGGTTGACAGTCTTTCAGCTGGGAATGTACAATCGATGGAAGATTACAAGTATCATATGGGTGCGTTATCAGCGATTCGTTCACTCATAGACGATTTAAAAGAAACGCTGCATATGGATGATATCGATGAATGACAAAGTCGCAGAAAAAATAGAAGAAAACGAAGAACCCTTTTCAGAGATTGATCAGGCTTTTGTTAAAGAAGAATCAAGAGTTTTAGATCCAACACTACTAAAAAAATCATTGTTAGACAGAATGCCAACTCCGACAGGATGGCGTATTCTTGTACTACCTTATCGTGGTAAAGGAGTTACTGAAGGCGGTATTCAACTTGTTAAAGAAACTGTAGATAGAGAATCTTTATCTACTGTTGTTGCTTATGTATTAAAGGTTGGACCTTTAGCCTATAAAGAAACAGAAAAATATGGAAACGAGCCCTGGTGTAAAGAAAAAGATTGGGTGTTAATTGGCAGATATGCTGGTTCTCGTTTTAAATTAGAAGATGACTATGAGGTTAGAATCATTAATGATGATGACATCATTGGTACTATTTTAGATCCTGATGATATTAAATCTTTATAAGAGAGGTAAAAAATGGCAAGTGAAGCAGAAAATTTAGATATAGAAATCACAGACGAAAAAATTGAAAAGGCAGCAGTGCCCGAAAAAAAACGAGTTGAAGAAAACGTTAGTGATGAACCAGTTGAAATTTCTATTGATGAAAAATCAGAAGTTTCTCCTGTAACCGAAGATGAAATAACAGAAGATTTTGAAGTTTCTCCTCAAGTAGAAGAAAAGGCTAAAGATTTATCTGAAGTAGAAAAAAGAGCATCACTTGCACAAAATAGAATTAATAAAGCAGTGGCCCAAGCCAAAGAGTTTCAAAGAAGAGAGCTTATGGCTGTGCAATATGCTAATGATCTAAAAGATCAAAATGAAAAATTAAGACAGCAACAAAGAACTTTTTCAAACAGTTACAGTAATGAATTCACGAATCGAGTTGAATCTCAAATGACTTTAGCAAGACAAGCTTTAAAACAAGCAACAGAATCTGGAGATTCTGAGGCTATAGCATCTGCTACAGAAGCTCTAACTTTAGCTGCTTCTGATAAAGCTAGGCTTGAACAATATAGTCAAGCTCAAAAACAATATGAAGAACAAGAAAAAGTTTATTTAGAACAACAAGCCAACCAAATAGATTATCAGTCTGTTGGGCCTCAAGAGAACTATGCAGAGCCATCATCTAAAGCTCGTGAATGGGCAAAAAACAATACTTGGTTTGGACAAGACCAAGTTGCAACCTCAGTTGCTTTTGCAGTTCACAAGCAATTAGAGAACGAAGGCTTTGACACAGACAGCAATGAGTATTATAGTGAGATTGATAAGAGAGTGCGACAAGAGTTGCCTCACAAATTTAACGTGGAAGCAAATAAAAAACCCGTCCAGACTGTTGCTTCACCAACACGCAATACATCGACCGGACGCAAAAAAAATCGTATTCAATTGACGCCAAGCGAACAGGCATTATCCAAAAAGCTTGGAGTGTCATTTAAAGATTACGCAATACAAAAAGCGAGGCTACAAAAATCATGAGTAATAAAGATACTAGAGAAACTAGAGCAAACAGTAATGATGATAAGACTCCTAGAGAATTAGAAACTAGGAAGACTGAAGAAAGGCCAAAAGTATGGAAAATGCCAACGGCCTTAGAATTACCAGAAGAGGCAGTAAATGCCGCCAAATCTCAAGGTATTGTTTATCACTGGGTGAGGGAATCGGTAGCTGGAGTTGAAGACAAAACGAATGTCTCAAAAAGATTTCGTGAAGGATTCGTTCCAGTTAGACCTGAAGAGCTCCCCGGATATCATGAGTTGCCTATTGTCGATGATGGTCGTCACGCTGGAGTTATTGGAGTGGGTGGTTTGATACTGTGCAAAATACCAAAAGAAATCGCAGATCAAAGAAATCAATTCTTTGAACAACAAACCCAAAACCAAATGACAGCTGTGGAAAACGACCTAATGCGTGAAGAGAATCCTGCGATGCCGATATCGAGAGATATGAAATCCAGGGTTACATTTGGTGGAGAAAAAAGCAGTTAGTTTTTTTCTCTTTTTTTAAAAAATAATTTTATAGGTACATATATTATGGCTAACCAAGATGCTGCTTTCGGCTTAAAGCCAATTAGAATGCAAGGAAGTGGAAGTAATAGCGAAGGCGTTACTGAATACTCACTTGCTTCAGGCGCAAGCGGAAACATATTTTCAGGCGACCTAGTGAAGATGACCAATGCTGGCACTATTTTAGTTGCTAGTGCTACGGATAATCCTCTGCTAGGAGTCTTTAGGGGATGCAAATTTACCAATGCGAGTGGAGAAGTAATTTATTCTTCTTACTGGCCTAATGGTACAGTTTCATCAGACGCGGTGGCTTTCATATGTGACGACCCTAATATGTTATTTGAAGTGCAAAGCGCTGCTACAGGTTCTGTAGTACAAACAGTTGTTGGTAATAACGCCGACTCTGTTTATGCTTCTGGTTCAACATCTGATGGACAATCTGGTGTTGAAATTAGTGGAACTACAGCGGCTACTACTGCACAACTCAGAATCGTTGGATTTTCCAAAGATCCTGAAAATAACACTTTAGGTACTGGATCAGCTTCAGCAAACGTCAATATGATTGTCAAAATCAACGAGCACTTCTACGCTCAAACAACTGGAGTATAAATCATGGCTATTAATCGTTCACAATTAGCTAAGGAACTCGAACCTGGTTTAAATGCTTTGTTTGGCATGGAATACGCTAGGTACGAAGATGAACATAAAGAAATCTTTGAAACTGAATCTTCAGATAGAGCATTTGAAGAAGAAACCTTAATAGTAGGTTTCGGTAACGCACAAGTAAAACCAGAAGGAACTGGAGTCTCATTTGATTCTGCTTCAGAAGGTTATACTGCTAGATACTCACATGAGACTATTGCGTTAGCTTTTGCTCTTACAGAAGAAGCAATTGAAGATAATCTTTATGACAGATTGGGTGCTAGATACACTAAGGCTCTAGCAAGATCTATGGCTCATACGAAGCAAGTAAAAGGTGCATCTGTATTAAATAATGCTTTTTCATCAAGTTATACCGGTGGAGATGGTGTTGCATTAATCAGCACAGCCCACCCATTAACTGGTGGTGGTACATTTAGTAACAGACCAAGCACTTACTCTGACTTGAATGAAACATCTTTAGAAGATGCTTTAATTTCTGTTTCAACTTTTGTTGATGACAAAAATATGATCCTTGCTCTTCAAGGTAAAAAGTTAATCATTCCACCACAATTACAATTTGTGGCTGATAGACTTTTAAAATCACCAGGGAGAGTTAGTACATCTGATAACGATATCAATGCAATTAAAAATCTGGGAATGGTCCCAGATGGTTATTCAGTTAATCATTTTTTAACTGATAACGATGCATGGTATTTATTATCAGATTGTCCTGATGGATTTAAACACTTCGAGAGATCTCCTCTTTCAACTTCTATGGAAGGTGACTTTGATACTGGCAACGTCAGATTCAAAGCTAGAGAAAGATACTCATTCGGATGGTCAAACCCAAGAGCTGTCTTTGCATCACAAGGTGCATAAACCTTTTCCGGGGTGAGGGGAAACCCTCATTTAAAAGGGAGCTTCGGCTCCCTTTTTTTTTACATAAAAAAAATATTTGTTTATTTTTGATTAATAAATGTATAATGCAAGAAAAACATTTTAGGTTTTATGAATACAGCCTTACATGAATGTATAAGTTTAGCTAATTCTCCATGTGTTGGAGTATGTTCAACATCTGTGGCCCCATTCGATGAAACATGTATTGGATGTGGTAGAACTGTCGATCAAATAAGAGACTGGGAATCTTTTTCAGATTTTGAAAAAAAAATAATTAATACTACCAATTGGTTAAAAGGATATAATATAAGACAAAAAAAGGATAAAATAATTATTGTGAAAAATAATATTTCAAGAGAAAAATTAAAAGATATTCAAGGTCGATTAATTACTATTCAAGCTTTAATAGAGATGGTTGGAAAAGATTTAGTAGACTTTTTTGGCACAAATCCTATCATAGAAAATACATATAAATCTCTATATCAATCTAGAGAAAGTGTTTTAGAGGCAAAACAAACACTTCCACATTTAGACTAATCTGATATACTTAATTCAATATCTAGGATAAATTAATTTGTTCTATCGACTGACCTAGCAGACAAGCCGAGACAATAGAACTTATTTCCCAGGAGGAAATTATGGCAAAATCGAGCTTTAGCGGTCCCGTCCGTTCACAAAACGGCTTTATAACCTACAGAGTCGACTCCACAACAGGAGCAGAGACTACCTATGGAACTAGAGAAGGTGGCACTTATCAAATTGGTGGTGTTACTGGTAGTAGCTCAATATTAGGTTCAGCCCCCACAGACTTTTTTACAGGTAAAGGCTCAAGTCCTGATTCTGTAATTAACCCTTTTACAAGTGGGACAACTTCTATAACAGATGCTTTAGGCAACGATATTCCTTTAGGATCAGTTTTATACTACGGCGATAGAGTATTTAGATATGGTAAAGTAGGTGGTGTTGCATTAACAGCAGGAAAACTTGTTCAAACTATTGTTGGAACAAAAGCTGATCACCAAGATTTAGCACCAACAGCAAATGTCGCAGCAGGTGAATATGCTATTTCAGTAGAAACAGCAGGAACTGACCTTACTTTAAATCAATATGCAGGCGGTTATCTTTATGTAAATGATGCAGCAGGTGAAGGGCAATGTTTAAAAATTGCTTCTAACCCAGCACACGATCATTCATCTGACCCTTCAGTTGTAATAACATGTCACGATGCATTGGCTACAGCAATAACAACTTCATCTAAAGTTTCTTTAATGTCAGATCCTTGGTCTGGACTTGTAGTTGCACCAGCAGCAGAAACAGGTGCAGTAATGGGTGTTCCCGTTGTTGACATGGCATTAAGTGCTTATGGTTGGTTCCAAACTTATGGACCAGCAGCAGTATTAACTGTAGGAACATTAGTGCTTGGACATAACGCAGTTAGATCAGCAACAGTTGCAGGTGGCGTAGCTCCCGCAACAAGTGACATACTTGATATTGTAGGAACTGTCATGTTGGTTGATGTAACCACTGACTACTCATTAATTAAGCTCAACATATAAGTAGGAGTAAATTATGGCAGGAGATTCAGATGTACAAGCAGTTTTTTTGACTGCTGACACAAATGCACTTGATGCTGATAGTGCCGCCCAAGCTCAAACACCAAGTGGTGCAGGAAATCTTACATTAAATGGAACTGATGCATCTGGCGGCGTAGTAACATATTCAGCGGGAAGGATCTTAACAGTCCTTTCCGCAGGCGATGATACTGGAAAAACTTTGACTGTTACAGGCACAGATGTAAATGGTGATTCACAAACAGAAGAAATAGTTCCAGCTAATGCTGGTACTAAAACTGGTACTAAGTATTTTAAAACAATCACCCAAATTGCAATTGATGCAGCAGCAGCAGGAAATCTTTCAGTTGGGCATAACGCAAGTTGTGCAGATGTAATTTTTGCAGGAAGGAGCAGATTAAAAGGAACTTATATGGTTAATTCAGCAACAGCTGGAACTATTGATTTCTTAACTACATCACCAACTGGTACAAGCACAATGAAACTTGGAACTGTGGCTAGTGCTACTGTAACTCGTGATGTAAGTATGCCTGAAGATGGAGTGTTATTTACAAGCGGAATATATATTCAATATACAGTTAGCACGTTTACTACAATGACAGCTTTTCATGCGTAATAATGGCGCTATCAGGTAGTACAGATTTTGAACCAAATGTAGCTGAGTTTGTAGAGGAAGCATTTGAAAGATGTGGCCTTGAACTTAGAACCGGTTATGATTTAAAAACAGCAAGAAGATCTATTAATCTTATGCTTGCTGAATGGGCTAATAGAGGTTTAAATCAATGGACTATTGAGCAAGCAACTCAAACTGTTACCGAGGGGACTGCTAGTTACACTTTAAATTCAAATGTAATAGACATTCTTGATTGTTCTTTAAGAAGAACTACAGGTGGAACAACAACTGACATGCAAATGTCAATGATAAGTAGGAGTGAATACTTAAATATTCCAACCAAAGCAACAAAATCAAGACCATCAGAATTTTTTTTAGATAAACTAACAACGCCTGTATTAAAAATATGGCCATCGCCAGAAAATTCTACTGACATATTAGTTTTTAATAAAATAGTTAGAATGGATGATGCAGATGCAGGAACAGATACTATGGATATGCCTTTTAGATTCTATCCATGTTTTGCAGCTGGACTTGCATATTACATTGCAGTTAAAAAAGCTCCAGATAGGGTTGTCCTACTTAAACAAACATATGAAGAAGAGTTTGAAAGAGCTCTTTCTCAAGACCAAGACAGAGCATCATTTAGAGTATCTCCATATAAACCAGGATTATAATAATGGCATATGCTTCTGATAAATATGCAATAGCGCTATGTGATAGGTGTGCATTTGAATACCCATTAAATCAATTAAAAAAAGAATGGACTGGTTTAAAAACTTGTTCTGAATGTTGGGAACCAAAACATCCACAACTAGAACCTTTGCCACATGTTTCAGATCCAGAAGCATTATATGAGCCTAGGCCCAATAACGATAAAGAAGTTGGCCAAGGATATATTGTTGTAGTTTATTCAAATCTTTATCAACCTCATTATATAAACTCAGATATCATAGGAACTAAGTTTTTAATATCAGAAATGACAGGTTCAGTTGGAAGCGTTACAATTACTACATAATGAGCAGTCCATTAACACTATCAGAATTAAAAACACTTATACAAAACTATGTTGATAATAGTGAAACTACTTTTGTTAGTACATTAGATGACATTATAAAAAATACTGAAGAAAGAATATTTGAAATTGTTCAATTTGATTATTTTAGAAAAAATGTCAACGGAAATGTATCAACTGGAAATAGATTTCTAACAGCGCCAGCTGATTTTGAATTAAGTTTCTCATTAGCTGTTATTGATGGTAATGGAGACTATTATTATTTAGATAAAAAACATCCAAGTTTTATGCAAGAATATGCTCCAGATCCTACAGATTCATCAAAAAGAGGCAGACCTCTTTATTATGCAGATTTTGATAAAGAGTTATCAACATCTTCAAGCACTGGATCTACTTTTATTTTAGCTCCAGTACCAGATTCTGATTACAGCACAGAATTACATTATTTATATAAACCAAATTCATTGGTTACTGATACGACAGGAACTTGGATATCTGAAGTAGCTAGAAATGCTTTGTTATATGGATGTTTAGTAGAGTCTTATATGTTTATGAAGGGAGAGCAAGATTTAATAAATTTATATGAAAGCAGATTTCAACAAGAAATTGCTAGATTAAAAAATATGGCAGAAGCCAGAGGAAGAAGAGACGAGTACAGATATGATTCGTTAAGAACACAAGTTGTTTAAAAGGAGAGAGCAATGAAACGCATTTCAAAGCTAGAAGGCAAGACTGTTGCTATTGTTGGTTTGGGAAGAAGTTGGTTTGATTATAACTTAGCTAAATCTCATGGAGGACACTTCGATGAAGTGTGGGCAATTAATTCAGTTGGTTCTGTTATTTTTCACGATAGAATTTTTATGATGGACCCCCCATCAAGATTTTTAGATTCAGAAGACGCTGGAATGCAAACAGATAGCATGGTTAAAATGTTAAAAGAACATAAGGGACCAATATATACTTGTCAAAAAGATAAACGATGTCCGGGCTTAGTTGAATATCCTATTGAAGAAGTTTTGGGTGCGTGTGGTTGTCATTACTTAAATAATACAGTCTCTTATGCAATTGCTTTTGCTTTATGGAATAAAGTTAGATATTTAAAACTTTATGGAATAGATTTTGGTTATAAGGGTAATCTTTATTTTGCAGAAGCTGGTCGTGCATCTGTAGAATTTTGGTTGAGTAAATGCATGCATGCAGGTATACAAGTTGAAGTTGCTGCTACAAGCACATTATTAGATACATCAATTCCAGATGATGAAAAACTTTATGGATATCACAGGCTAGATGATCCTTTGGTTGTAATTAAAGACGAAAAAGGAATTTTGATTGCAAAAAAAAGAAGTCAAGTAATGCAATACAAAGCTTCACCAGAGCCAACATTAATCGATAGAAATGATGGACACTTAAAAAAAAATAAGATAGGAGAACCAAATAAATGGTAGATCAACTAACTCCTGGTGGAATGCCCGAATTAGGAATAGTAGAAGTTGCAACAACTAATTTTGGCGGACACCCACCTGAGTTTTGGGCGAAACAATTAACTGATAAAATAGTAGCTTATTCAAATGATAGCCCTCAACACATTAAAGACCAAGCTAGAGCTTATGAAGATTTAATTTACAAAGTTTGTTTGATATATATTAAAAATGCTATAAAATCTTATAAAGCGTCTTTGATTCAAGAATTAATTCAAAAAGATGCTGAAGACTTAGCAAAAATAATCAAAGGTATTTGAAATGGCAATCACATCAACATTAACAACCAGTTTTAAAAAAGAACTATTAGAAGCTATTCACAACTTTAAAAATTCAGGTGGAGACACTTTTAAGTTAGCTTTATATACATCATCTGCTACTCTTGGAGCTGCAACCACAGTATACGTTACTACTGGACAGGCATCAGGCACAAACTATACTGCTGGTGGTGCAAATCTAACAAGAGTAGATCCAACTTCATCAGGAACCACAGGGTTTACTGATTTTGCAGACTTAACTTTTGGCACAGCCTCAGTAACAGCAAGAGGGTGTTTAATTTACAATAGTAGCGACTCTAACAAGTCTGTGGCAGCTATTGACTTTGGTGGAGATAAAACATCTACATCGGGTGACTTTACTATTGTATTCCCAGCGGCAGCAGCCAGCACAGCGATTATAAGAATCGCCTAGCCTTAAATGGCTAATATAACTGGTTGGGGTCGAGGCACGTGGGGCCAACTCACGTGGGGTGAACCACTTCCAGTCACAATTACAGCACCAAGTGCAGGTACTTCTGCTTTAGGCACTCCTAGCGTAGTTGCTGCTGCAAATGTAAGTCCATCAGGCCAAGTAGGAACAGCGGGAGCACCAACAGCTGGTGTAAATGCTCAAGCTATAGCCGTTTTACCAACTTTAGTTGGTAGCGTTGGGGCAGTATCGGTTGAAGTTGATGGTGAGGCGAATGTAACGCTCGCTGGACAAGCTGGAACTTCTGCTTTAGGTACAGCTACAACAATATCAAATAACAATTTATCTGTTACACTTAATGCTGCAACTGGATCAAATGGATCTATAACTCCAGACGCAGAAGCAAACGCATATCCAACTGGACAAAGTGCTACAGGATCAGTAGGAACAGTTATGATATGGTCACGTATTGATGAAAGTCAAACTCCAGATTGGAGTGAAATAAGTGAAAGTCAAACGCCAGGTTGGAGTGAAATAAGTGAAAGTCAAAGTCCGAGTTGGAATGAAATCGCTGCATAAAAACTATAAAATTTTTCTTTTTTGATTTATTATAGTTAAATTATAGGAACATATTATGGCAAGTACATACGTAAATAATTTAAGACTCAACGAGATGGCTACTGGTGATGGTAGTGGAACTTGGGGGACAACAACCAATACTAATTTGACGCTTATTGGAGAAGCTTTTGGATATGCAACTAAAGCAGTAGCAGATGCTTCGACAGCGACACTAACTATCCCTGATGGAACTGAAACTAATAGTGAGCCAAGAAGAATATACCTTAAACTTACAGGAGGCGGTCAAGCTTGTACAGTTACATTAGCACCTAATACAGCATCTAAAATTTGGATTATAGAAAACGCTACCAGTTATACGCTTACTTTTACACAAGGGAGTGGAGCAAATGTAGCAATACTAGCAAGTCAAACTAAAATGCTTGCTACAGATGGAGCTGGATCTGGTGCAGTTGTTTACGATATGTTACAAGATTTAGCTGTTCCTGATCTTTTTGTTGATGATGATTTAAAACTTCAATCTGACTCAGCAGTTTTAGGATTTGGTGAGGATAATGATACAACTCTTACACATACAGATGGAACAGGACTTACTCTTAATTCAACCAATAAAATTTGTTTTAATGATGCTAGTCAGTTCATACAAGGTTCAAGTGCAACTGTACTTAGTTTAGGTGCAACTGATGAAATTGATTTAACGGCTACAGCAGTTGATCTTAATGGAACATTAGATGTTTCAGGAAATTCACAATTTAGTGGCACTATTACAGTTGGAGTTGACGATACAGGATTAGATGTAAAATTCTTTGGTGCTACCGCTGGTAAGTATATGCTTTGGGATGAAAGTGCTGATTCACTTTTGGTTAATGGCGATATTGATATGGTCACTAATGGCAATCGTATTGATCTTGATACTGACAATGATACTAGCATAAGAGCTTCAGCAGACGATACCATAACGATAGAGGTTGGCGGTTCTGATTTAATTGCTCTTACCACTACTTCTACATTCTCTTGTCCACTTACTGTTGGCGTTGATGATACAGGGCATGATGTAAATTTTTTCGGAGCTACTTCAGGTCAAAAAGTTTTTTGGGATGAGTCAGCAGATACTCTCTACCAGACTTGCACAGTTGATATTGATGGTACAGTCACAGTTGGCGTTGATGACACTGGGTATGATGTAAAATTCTTCGGAGCTTCAGCAGGTGCGTTTATGCACTGGGATGAATCAGCAGATTTACTTGATATAAGAGGAGCAACAGCAGCAGGCCCTGGTCTATTAAAACTTACTACAGGTGAACTAACAGTTGTTGATGGAGATAAATTAGGAAAAATAGATTTCCAAGCTCCATTAGAAAGTGATGGTACAGATGCTATCTTAGTTGCAGCTTCAATATATGCAGAAGCTGATGATACTTTTAGTGCTTCTGTTAATAATACTGATTTAGTGTTTGCATTAGGCAAATCAGCAGCAGCATCTGAAAAATTTAGATTTACTGCTGATAATGAGATAGGTATTGCAGGTGCAAATTATGGAACAGATGGACAAGTATTAACATCAGGTGGTGCAGGTGCAGCAGTAGCTTGGGAAGATGCAGGTGGTAGTGGTGCAACAGATATAGATGGGTTATCAGATGCTAAAAGTGGTGGAACTAATTTTTCAAACTCATTAATTCTTGGACACCAAACAACAGGCACTTTAAGTAGTGCTGACTACAATACAGCAGTTGGTTATGGAGCTTTAGATGCTGTTACATCAGGAAATTTGAATACCTGTATTGGTTATAATGCAGGAACAGATATTGCAGGTGGTATTAATAATACCTTAATTGGGAAGGGAGCAGGTGGAGATAATGCTTCTTTAGAAAAATGTACTTTATTAGGTGCTACCTTAGAGGCTAGTGCTACTAATGGAGATTCACAAACTATTATAGGTTTTAATGGAGTTGGTAAAGGGGATTCAACAATGTTTGCTGCAGGAGCATCGAGTGGTAGTTATCAACAAAATAATAGTGCTTCTTGGTCAACCACTTCTGACCAAAGGATCAAGAAGAATATAACCAATAATAATGTTGGGTTAAACATTATTGACCGAGTACAAGTTAGAAATTTTGAGTATAGAACAGAAGCAGAAATAACAGATTTTGATAATCCTAAAGCAGTTATGGTTGATAGGTCAGGAACTCAACTTGGTGTAATTGCTCAAGAATTAGAAGCTATTTGTCCTGCTTGTATTAATACATTATCTACAGGAGCAAAAGCAGTAGACACTGATGAATTATTTTGGCATATGTTAAATGCAATTAAAGAACTATCAGCTAAAGTTACTGCATTAGAAGGATAATGGCTAAATCAGAAGAAAAGGTAATCTTTATTAATGATGTTGAACTTAAGGAGTCAGATATGACTGATAAACAAAAATACTTTACTCAACAAGTTCAAGAT
>Ga0208180_1000499_pt1 | contig 32674 bp, 33 predicted proteins | sample MalvireepMed_s16_FD_184241 | JGI IMG/M metagenome (GOLD analysis project Ga0208180, IMG submission 184241) | Marine viral communities from the Global Malaspina Expedition - Malaspina viral metaG DeepMed_s16 (SPAdes) (version 2) | ecosystem: Environmental > Aquatic > Marine > Oceanic | place...
CCGGGATAACAAACCCGGTTAAATCTTTGGTAGCCTTGCCCTTATTGCGTAAACCTACCACAACCCCGGCAGGATCAAGGAATCTAAGGTCATTAATATCACCGTCAACAACCTTAAAGCCTTGCCATGTTTGCGGTAGTGGCTTCTTATTTCCGAATTTATCCTTTCGGTTTGATACCCCGAAAACCACGGCCACATTAATGCCTTGCTTTAATAGGTCTAAAGCATGTGCTTGATTAGTTGGAGTTTCGGCACGGCTATAGGTTAGGTTGTAGGGTTGATCTTTTGCCCGGTTTGGGTCCTTGGTGTAATCGTAAAATTTGAGATCTTGGAACCTATCCATTATGGATTCATAGCGCTGGCCATCTTTGCTAGTAAATGGCATTCGTTCCCAAGGTAGATCACTAGTTCCATTTAATCGGACCGTTGGTATAAAGCCCTTTCGGTTAGCTTTACGAATGAATGCGGAAAGCTCACGTTCTAGGTCTAGGAAATATTGCGTCCGATTGCCGAATAGGTAATTAGTGCGTCTTATACGTGCGGTTTGCACTTGGGTTTGCTGGCCACGGCCAGCCGTAAATAGGCAAGCGCTAGAGCAACCCGGAGTAGCAAACTTACAGACATCTATTCCACTGATCTTGTGCGGCGCCAAGTACTGGACCGCAGTCAAATAACCTACCTCTTCGCCGTGTATCGTTTTCGCATCGTTACCTACACTTAACAGTGCCATTGCTATGCTCCTACTATCAGAATAGAACGAATGTATCACACTTCCAGAAATTTTGACATACCTATACCGTTAATGAGCCCGGGACTTAATGTTGTGGCTTTGGCCAAAAGGGCCGGGGATTAAATGACCGGGCGGGGCCCGATCGCATCATGCGTAATTAGGGATGTTTGATCCCTTGCGAACATAATTTATTTTTATTAGGCAAGGGAATCCTGAAGGGGTAGGGGGGTGACAAAAGGGTGGTAGATGGCGTACATTTTATTTTATATACGCGCACATAGCTTCAAATTAGGAGGCTCGACATGCCACATCAACCGCAAAAGAAGAAGACTTCACCAACAGCAGCGGGCAAACAACGAGCCAGAAAATATCTAAGAAGTGAGATGAGAGATCCTGATCCAAGGAAGGGAATGCCTGAGAGTGATGTGATAACAAGGAAACTAGCATCAAAACGTGAAAAGATTCTTGCTGCTCCTGTTAGGAAAAGGCCGTCTGACGTTCTTTCGGTGCAAGTACCTCGCGGTATAAGTAAACAAGCCCAGATAGCGAAGAGAATGTCTCCTGAAAAAGCAGAATTAGGTAGGAGATGGGGAACAACTGGCACTGGGATGACAGCAGGCAGGGGTAAGGTTTATGTTAAAGGGCGCCCGTATGTTGGTGAACCGGGGGAACGGGGCAGGCTCAAATTACTGATGGAGACGCTCACAGCTCCCTCAAAAGGATTTGATGCTAAAGGTTACAGAGAAGTGCATACGGCATACGAAGGGAAGGCAGCACCAGAACTACAGGCTAAACGAAAGCGTAAAGTTCAGGCACGTGCTACGAGTCCTCGCACACAATTCAGAAGGACTGAGGCCAAGAAGTACGGGACCAGAAAACGATAGCACTGACTGAGGAGGAGAAGAGATGAAGAGACTACGTGGTTGGGCTGTTCTCCGTGCGGTGAGAGCTATTCTCAGGAGGGTAACGGGTATAGTGGCGTTGCTGCTTGCAACGATTGGGTTTATGAGTTTTACGGTAAACCCGATGCCCTGGATTGTTTCGTTTCTTCCGATCAGTTATGCAGGATTCTATATTGATGCTGCGTATATCGAGTCCCTTCTTGTCGCAACCCAGACTGACTATGTTGTTCTCGGCAGTGTGATAGCAGTGTCACTACTGCTTGTTCTGTCTGCCGTTATCCTGCTTGTCCAAAGCCCCAAGCGTGCGCTGAGAGGGTTCATACGATCCCCACTAAGCACCTTCAGAGGCGTTGTACGAGCAAGGGACTGGCTTCTCGCCAAGGTTGAGTACCTCAACTCTGAATCTGCCAAGTGGAGGCAGACGTTTAACGTACTAAAATCTCCTTTTTCCTTACTCCGAGCAATGGGATTCAGCCCGCAGATGGCGATGGGTTTGCTTTTTGCTGGGTCAGCGGTTGGAACTGGAGTGGTGGTCAATGAGACTATCCTTTCCGAACGCTCGTTCAAAGCCGGGGATGCCGGAATTTATTTGGCTCCGGATGACGTCCCTGTGAGTTATATCACTGACCCGGAAGAGGATGGCTATAACACGTTACGCATCGACTTAGGGGCCACAAGTGTACGGGAGATAACCATCGAGAATGTGTCAGTGGGAACGGTATTCACTGGCTCTGCGCTCCCATCAGGGGAACAGAACGTCGTGGATATCGGGGGCAATACCATCTCAGGTGGTACGAATACGAGGCTTGAGATAGGCCATCTTATCTTTGAGAAATCGAGATGTAAGAAGCTGACGCTCACCGATATACAGGCACATACACTGATCGTCAGGGGTAATGCCAGCGATGGTCAGTCGCTTGCGCCATCTGCCGGGACGAGCCGTATGCTTGCGATAGGCGGTGGAAACCAGCAGGCTGATGCGATGATCCATTCTGGAGGCACTTTTGACCGGATTCTAATTCAAGCTCCCACTTCAGGTGTTAATGGCCGAATCGGGACGCTGCGACTTTCCAACCTGTATACCAAGGGTGGCGAGTGTGTGCTTACGAAAATCACAGCAGGAACAATTGAGATTTTGCTCAATGAGGTGGGCCAGGGAAATGGCTTTAGTACTAAGGAATTTGTTATCGCCACTAACGTAACAGCAGCGAACATCACGCTGGAGGATAATGTAGAAGTAACAATAGCGGAGCCAGCAACACAATAAGCTGTGGTGACCACCACAGCTAAGGAATAGGAGCATATATGACAGTATTGGAAGCAGTTGAACACTGGATAGCGATGAATGTTATGGATGAAGTTCTGCTGGCTGATGGTTTTGAAGAGGCATTTCTTGGTGTATCCGAGGTATTCGGAAGGCCACCTCTCGCAACGTATGACAAGGAGAAATGCATAGAAATCCTTGTTCAAAGAGATGAGATGACGCATGAAGAAGCAGTAGAGTATTTCGATTTCAATGTCACAGGTGCTTGGGTTGGAGATAGTACCCCCATCTACCTGACGTTATGGAAAACAGGAAATTAAATGGAAAGAAGACACCCTCTATGGCTGTTCAGGTAGACCACAGGTTATTTGACAAGCAATGGGAGTTCTTCTCCGATGAGGCTCCTTTCAGCGCTGCGGTCTGCGGTATCGGTGGCGGGAAAACACTTGTCGGAGCCCTTAAAACTCTCTCGTATATGCAGCAGTATCCCGGTTCTCTCGGTATGGTTACTGCACCTACCTACCCGATGCTGCGCGATGCAACACTCAGGACAATCGAGGAAGTCTTTCCCAAGGGAGCATATACGCTCAATATCGGGGATATGACAATCCGCTATCACAACGGTTCAGAAATCCTTCTGCGTCCTACAAGTGATCCTGACAGACTCCGTGGACCAAACCTTGCATTTGTCTGGATGGACGAGGCTGCGCAAAGTGATGAAGCAGCATTCCTCGTACTCCAGGGACGGCTCAGACAGCCGACTTTTCCACATAAACTCTGGATTACCACTACCCCGAAAGGCTTTAACTGGGTCTACAGGGAGTTTGCACAGGAACAGAGAGCGGATTATGCCATGCACCGGTGGGCAACAAAGGATAACCCGCATTTGCCGGAGTCGTTTGTACGTCAGCTTGAGGAAAGCTATGACGCAAGTTTTGGACTCCAGGAACTGCTTGGAGAATTCGTCCTTGTTGGTGGAAACCCCTTCTTTGACGGCGAAACCCTGCGATCTATGCTTGATGACTGCCGTGATCCCCTGAGAGAAAGGCTCGGAGCTATCAAGATATGGAAGAATCCCTCACCTTCCGGACGGTATGTTGCCGGGGGTGACCTTGCATGGGGCCAGACCGGTGCATATTCCTGCCTCGTAATTGCTGACTACCAGACTGGTGAAGAGGTTGCGGAAATACACGGGAGACTACCTGCCGAGGAAATGGCAAAGATGAGTGTTGACCTGTGCAGGGAATATAACAATGCGTTTGCCGTTATCGAGGCAAACAATGAGGGCGTGAATGTCGTTAACCGGATGATGGAACTCGGATACGGCGGGAGGATGTTCCACCGTGATCCTGAAGGCGCAGACCGTGTGCCGGAAATCGTAAGGATGCGGCTTGGAAGAGTCCCGAAACGTCCCGGGTGGACAACAACAGGAATAACAAGACCGATTATGCTCGGAGATCTTCATGCTGCTGTACGAAACAGGGAGATCGTCATACATGACCGAGATGCTGTCAGTGAGATGCTGACGTTTGTACGCGACGATAAAGGGAAGCCCGGACCTGCTGAGGGACAGTATTCAGACAGGGTGATAGCATGGGCTCTTGCAGTACAGGGGAGAAAATGGGCTACATTTACATCCGCTTCTGCAAACCAGAGGAGAGAGGCTCTTACGGTGCGGCGATGGTAATGCTTTGGGTTATCGCTTTACGAAAGATGGCTGCACTGCGGAAAAAGCTATTGCATTAAGACCTAAGTTTAGGTGTAGACTGTCACAAACCATGCTATATGAGGATGGAAATGCCTTTAGATCCGACTGAAAAGCCAACTGCTGAAACGATCAAACGGGAACTCCAGCATTATCAGGAAATCTGGGGTGAAGCCCTTGATGTTATGAAGAAGGCAGATTCGTTCTACTGGAACCGGCACAATATATGGACATGGTTTGAAACACTTGGAAATCCTATTCCTGATGCCGTTGCAAAGCGTTCCCAGTATCATTCGGGAAGAGCGCACGCTATTATCAAGCACGCTGTTGACGCGAACCTGGCGATCATGCCGAAATGGCATCGTGAAGCCGGCAGTATTTCGCAGTCGCACAAGGAAGCGGCAGACCGGGTTGAGAAAGGGCTTTCTGCTGCGGTGAGGGATGCTTTTCTTGTAGCGTTCTCGCATCCTCCAAAGGTAACCGGAAAGGACCTGCTCCTTCATAACTATGCGGTGATTTATGTAGGACTCGATGCAGAGTCACTGACAAAGAGACCGGAAAGAAAGCGCGGAGAAAACCGTGAAGACTTTGAAGAGCGTGAGTACCTCTGGGAAACACAGCGTTCAGGATGGAACCCGTTTAGGATTGAAGCAATAACTCCGGGCGATGTCCTCATGGAGCCGGGAATCAAGGTTCCCAAGAGCGCCATACGCCGGCGTAAGATCAGGGCATATGAACTCGCAGACCTGACAACAACGAAAGCCAAGGTGCTGGGAGATGTAGTCAAAATCTACGATATTGTGGGCGATCCCTATGAGGAGATCGAGGTTGAGGAGCGCTGGAGCCAGTATCATTATGCTATTTCAAGGAGCGGAAGCGAACTCCTGTGGGTTGAGGATAATACCTGGGGATTTCAGCCGTTCATGCACACGTGGGGTGGCGATGCATCGCTTCCTGTAGGAGAAACATTTAACCCAAAGTGGCTTATCGAGCAGAGTGTCCTGCATAACGCAATGGACACGGTAGTCATGTATGAGCAGTCGGTGGCAGCAAACCACCAGCTTATCCAGCGTACCGCATTTGCCAAGTTGGGCTATGTCGGGGATGCCGCAGAGGCTGCACAGCAGCTTGAGGGAGATATCATTTCCGGAGACCAGAGCCAGTGGTGGGCTGAAGTCGTACCGCAACTGGCCCCGCAGTCCATGCAGCACGTTTCGATGCTTAAAGACGCTATCGAGGAGATAACGTATTCCCTTGCGATGGCGGGATTTGCCCAGACTGGCGTTGATACGGCTACACAGGCTCTGATACAGAGCGAAGCCGGAAGCCGGAAGTCTATGGCAATCCGGAACCAGATGGAATATCTCTATTCAATTGCGGGATCGAATATCCTGCGGCTTGTTGTCCGGATGAATGAGGAGTATCCCGATATAGAAGGACTCATTATCGGAAAGGATAAGCTACGTGTTACTGATATTGGGAATAACTTCAGGGTACAGGCCAGTTTTGAACAGGTTGACCCTGTTGTCTTTGCACAGGAAAAGCAGGATGCACGTGAGGAACTACGGCTCAGGCTGATTGACCGGATGACGTATCACCGGATTGCACGCCATGAGGATGCAACAGGTATCGAGAAGGGGATTATCAAGGACATTATCCGAGAGATGCCTGATGTACAGAACGAACTCCTGCAACTGGCACTGAGGGAAGAAGGGTTCGGAAATCTGGCAGATCAGCGCCAGCGTGAAGAAAGACTAAGGGCTATGGTTGGTGCTGACGGGCAGACCCCGCTCTTCCCCGGAGGCCCGGGAGCCCCTGAAGGCGCTCCTGAAGGCCCACCACCCGGAGGGATTCCGGGAGGACCACCTGGTGGGATTCCGGCACAATCACCCGTTCCGGTAGGGCCGGGAGTCCCTGGTATGCCACCGGCACAGGGTATGGAGGGTATGGTCTAATGGCAAACAGAAGTATTTATACAGAAGCTGCGCTGGAACTTGCAGCGGAACACTTACAGATGCGGAGAGAATCGCAGAAGATGGCGAAAGACGTCATACCTTTTGGCGAAGAGAAAGTAAGTAAGGCCAAGCTCCAGAGAATGCTTGCAGATAATCCTACCTTGCGGAAAACAATGCTCCAGAACCCTGCAACAAGGGAACGAGTCATTGATATGTACCGCAGGAAGGGAGCAAACGATGCCGTTTGATGGCCAGCTCAGAAGAGAAAACGGTAGATGGGAATACTATATTGCCAGCCCTGATGAAAGTGGGGAAATCATAGGATGGATTGCCATTTCGGATTTGCCGGGAATTGGTATTGCTGTTAGTCGTGAATTAATAGAAAAAATGCAGGATTTTCAATCCGTTTCCGGTGGTCAGGGAATGCAGACCCTCACGGATTGGGATAACAAACCGTGGGATTGGCCAACCTTAGTAGGGGCCTCTCAAGAAGATCCGCGTGCCGGGAGTATCGATCAGCGTTATGAGGTTCTTTTTGCTGGGCCGGAAGGAACATCGCTTACCGTTGACGCATTAGCTAAGGCTGCTGCTGCTGCTACTACTAACCGAGGCTTTCGCGAAGAGGATAAACCTGAATGGTGGGAAGCGGTAAAACCTATGTCTGGGCCGTGGACTGAACTCGGCAAAATTGATGGGGAGTTTGATCAATTTACTGCTACCACTGAATTGAAAAATGCTTGGGATATGTACCAAACACTCTACCCAGAAGAAGCATCAGAAGCAAAAGGACCGGCTAGTGCTAATGCCTATTTGAATCAGCAAATGGCTACTGCATATCAAGACTATGATAATGCTATAGCAGCCGGAGATCAGGAAGAGGCTGATAGGCTTTATGCAAAAATCTATAGACTGCAAATGGAGAAACAACAACTTGCTCGTATAGGAGAGACTGAAGAAGCGCCTCAAGCAGCCCCCAGAATGACACTTGATCAGGCTATCGATGATGCGATCCTGTCCGGTGATACAGCCAGGGCATCAGAACTGATTGCAGCCAGAGACAGATCTGAGGCCGGTAGCGGAATGACGAGAAGTCAGGCAATACAATATGCGGCTCAGTTTGCACAAACATCAGATGAATTTGACAGGATGCTTGCTGCAATAACACAGCAATACCAGCCACAACAACCTGCCGGGCCAACCCCAGAGCAACTACGACAACAGCGCTTGGCTGATATTAGACAGTATATTCAGCCAGCACCCTTCCCAGGTGGGCCACCAGGAACCGGTATTCCTACGCCACCACTTACCGCTACTGGACAGGTAGCTACACAGCAAATCATTCCACCCCCACTTCCAATCCAAGACGATCCCTTTGCAACAGGAACTGCTACCACTGAACCGGTTCGACAAGGGGTAGTCCCGGGAGAACCCTTTATTTCTACTCCTGAAGAGGTTACAGAAGATCCCTCGTTAGGTTTCTATGCTTCAGGACAACCCTTCGATCCCAAATTAGCGAGAACGAGAGATATACAACTTTCTCCCGGAGGTGTTCCTATTATTCCTGTACCTGCGGGAACTAAATTCGCAGAAGGAACGGCTGGGTTTGCTGGAACTTATGATCTCAGTGGTATGCCGAAGTCACAGAATCAGCTTGCTATCGATGCTGAACTTAAACGGCTTAAAGAGATACAGGCACTGCATACTTCAGAATCCGGTACAGGCTATACCAGCCTCTATGGAGGCAAAATAGATCCTGTGATGGAAGCAGAACACAACAAGCTGCTCCAGAACCAATGGGACAGGGATAACCCAAGGCTTGTAGCGCAGCGACAACAACAACAGACCGGCGCACCACGTTTTGGAAGCGGGAAACCGTTTGAGCAGACTCTTATGAATATAAAACAGGGCAGAACGCAGCGTAAATTAAGTTCGCAAAAGGCAGGACGAACATTTAAATTCGGCTTGTCATAGGGAGAAGCATGGCTAACGGGAGAGATACAGTCCCCATTCAGACCCCTGAGTATCTGCGGTTGAGGGCGCTTGCTGCACAAAAGAAAAAACAGGCGCAACAAATCCCCGGTCCTTTTGGGGGTGTAGCTGAACGCCGTTACCAGATGATCCCCCCAAAGTATCTTGAGCGCATGAGTCCAAGACAACGGGAAGAAGCAAGAAAGCGTCTTGAGGAGAATGAGCGTAGACGCGCAGAGATACTTGCTCAACAGGGTGGGGTCTATCCACCACAACAACAACCCGGATTTATTCCGCGAATGATACAGAAGACAATACCGCCAGCGATTGAAAGATTTCATCGGTATGCGGGGAGACCGTTAGGGGCGATAGGAACCGCGCTTACAGCCCCCTATGGAACAGCAGTAGTAGGAACCGGAGCGCCTGCTATGGGCGTAACTACGCCATCAATACCTGTCCTGCCTGATCAGAAAGTACTTGAGAAGATCTTAGAAGACTATGGAGGAGAAATCCCTCTTCCTAAAACTGCGGAAGCATTTCGTAGTGCAATTGCTGCTATCCAGACAGAAAAAGGGCTTGACTGGGATGCTGCTGTGAGTGCATTTACAGATGCACATGATGTGCCGGAAGGATATGTTGGAGCAATGGAAGGTTTGCTTTCCCTTTTTATTCCACCTGGTGCTTTTGGCCCTCTTGCTGGAATAACCAGAGGAACTGTTAAAGCTGGTGTTGGTGGCCTTACGAAGATCGCTCCACCTACTGCCAGAGTATTGGGTGCAGGGCTTAAGGCTCCGGCATACATGGCAATGGGAACGGGTGGCGTTGGCGGCCCTCGTATGCCTAGATTCGGGCCTGGAAGAGAAGTTATTTCTCCTCCAACACCACGAGGTGATGACGATGCCATAAGAGCGCTTAAAGGAATGGTTAAGCCAGAAGGCGTAAACCAACGTATGTATGACGAACTAGTTGAGTATGCTCCCACATTGTCTGATGCACAATTAGACGAAACTATAAGTGCTTCAGAAAAGATGATAAGAGGACTAAAGAGACAACCTGGTGCGGCAACTGATCCTCGGAAGGCTATAGCAATCCATGAACTGGGGATCAGAATAGCTAAAGCTGAAAAAGCCAGAAGGGTTGCAGCACCCACCGCAGCAATCCCCACGCCCGGTGCAATGGCCGTTGACGAGATGATACAGGACGGCAATAAGCTGGCCAAATGGATGCAGAGGACTGGAAGGCAACGTGGATTGCTTAGTGGGAAAGCGTTCAACATAGAAGAACTCAACATGGTCCGACGGGGTGTTCGTGCAGAGAAAACCGGCAAGGGTGTCGGGATTAAAGATCGGAAAAGTGTATTCGACGCACCTATTGGGATCCCTCTGACTCCCGATGAGGCCCGTATCCTTGGTGCAGATTATCATGTATTTAGAGAATGGGCGAGTAAAGCAGGACTGAGAAATACAGACCCTCAATATGTCAGTGATGCTCTTTGGCTTGCCGAGGCGAAAAGAATTGGCCTTAATGCAGAAGAGTTGATACGGAAATATCCCGACTCATTCCCAACAAGGAAAGCCACACCCCCCGTCACGCCCGTTGCTAGGGCTGGTATGCAAGCTCCCACCCACGCACAGTTACAGGATGCTATCTCTGCTATGCCAGAGAATGAGTTAAATGAAGTGATAGCCTTAGTGGCTGATGACGTATTTGAGATTATTGGTTCTGGGTCGGGAAAGGCACAGCGATGGGGGGTTTACTATAAGGCAAAATACGGCGACGAGGGCGTTCCGAGAGGGTTAAGGTTCCTTGGTTCCACAACGGCACGTTTTGGCGGCGATAAGACAAAGGCCGCTGCCGAATCGTTTGCCCGTGAGTTTGGTGTACGTAAGAAACTGAAGGAGGCTGTTTCGGAGCGAAATCCAAAAATTTTCGATGCTTTAATCCGAACAGGCAGGTTTGATGTCCCCACACCCCCCGTCACGCCCGTTGCTAGGGCTATTGTTCCTGACGACCCTAACAGGTATGGCATACGTCCGAATGACCCTGAATATCCGCCGTTACGCCAACCTAATGGCGCACCAGTACGAGGCACACCGATTTCACCAGATGATGCCAGAATCCCAGATGAAGTCTATCACGTAACGACTAATGCTCCTGCCGTGAGGTCAACGGGGCTGTTGAGGGCTTCAGGAGAAGGTGGTCTTGGTGGAGATGAACTAGACGCAATAGTCTCATTTACTACAGATAGGGGAATAGCTAACCAGCTTGCTGATGACTTTAGATTGGCATCTGAAATTGCCAATATGCCAGAGGACTCATTGGCTATTGGCGAAAGATTACTAAGGCAAGCAACCGAAGAAGGATGGGGCGAATCTCCGGGCTTCAGCAGGCTTGTTGCACTTGCCAGAGAGGGCAAGCATAAAAGAATAGCAAAAGATTGGCTCGTTGATTACTTTGGGCAAAGAGCGGCAGCAACACAGAAAAGAAACCCAATACTTTTAGGTGATGCCGAGAAGTTCAGGGGTTGGAACCCTGCTAATATCGAAGTTATACCAGTCCCAAAAACGTCTTTGCGTACCGGGGCAATGGTTACTGATTTTGACGACGCTTTTGGGATCGACGAATTTGGCATAGGACTTAAAGAGATTCGTGTCTACGGGGATGTGCCTGTCACCCCCACCAAAGCAATCCCCACGCCCACTGCTAGGGCTGCTGCACCTGTCGATACAATGGTCAATGATATAGCAAACAGGTTAGGCCATCAGGTAAAGAGAAATCCTCTTAATAATAGAGAATGGGTATTCACTGATGAGGCTGGGGAACTTACGATCAAAGCTGAACTTGCTCCATCTTTAGGAGATCCAAATAGAATACGGCTTGTCTCTATGGCATCTCCATCGAAAGGTCTAGGAAATGCAAGCAGGTGGATGGATGAACTTGTAAGTGTTGCTGATGAAAATAATATTGCACTTGAATTAAGTGCCGTGCCTTTTGGAAGAGCAAGTGGAGGGCTAACTAAGCGGCAACTTAAAGCATTTTACACAAAGCGTGGATTTAAGTTTGAGCAGGGATCAGACAGTGGAGTAAGAGGGGCTAGGGGTCAGACATTAGACCCTTCCGTTACCACTACAGGAAGATTTCGATTGACCTTTGGGGACGAAGCTATAGCAGCGGAACAGGGAATCCCCACGCCCGGTGCTGCAATAGCAAAAGAGCCTTGGCAGATGACTAAGGCAGAGTTTAATGCTGCCCGTGTAACGAAGCAGCAGATGTTAGACCGTGGCGCGGAAGGAAATCTTAATAGTGCCGTAGAAATACAAATGCCTATCAGTCGCATAGAGGGGCTAGAGCCTATTCCAGCAATGGAAGGCGGTTATGTGCCTGGGAGGCTAATAACACAACCAGTTGAGATTAGGTATGAAAAAGACCTAGACCAATTTATTTTGTATGCGGGGAATCATCGAGTCCAACAAGCTAGAATCAATGGACAGAGTACAGTTCCTGCATTTGTAGAGGGCATTAAGTATGAAGACTTGAAGCAAGCAATCCCCACGCCCACTGCTGCAAAAACTGTGAAAAAGATACCGGCTAAAAAACAGGCAAAGTCATCTGATGCACCTTCTTCTGTTAAAGAGGAATTACCTGAACGATTTGTAAAACCAAATAATCCTGTAGTCACTGAAACACCGCCGCCAAAGGCAGCGCAAGGGCCGCCAGAGCCTATGGATGACGGGAACTTCAACAGGAATAATTTCGGAGGGGATGGGCCGCCACCCAAAACGACCGCAGAACCCCCAACCGGACCGGACGATATAGTTCTTGACCTGACGGACACTAAAGAACTGGAAGAACTTATTTTCACTGACGATTATTTCCGGAAAATCATACAGTTACCGGGAATGCGTCAAACCTTGGGACATTCCAATCCCGCTGGTGCAGCTCGTACTCCTATGGAGAAATTTGCTGCGCTGCGTACGTGGTTGATGAACGAGTCAACAGAGCGAACTATCAGGGCAATGGGTCATATCGATAGGCACGCTGAGGACACGTTATTTGGGCCGTTCACTAAAGAGCGTCTGATCAAGAAAGGCCCGCTTAAAGGACTAGGTCTTAACGATATCCGGACATACCCGAAACGGTATGCGAAAAAACTTACTCCGGAACAGACTGAATGGATAAAGCAGATGGACGAGATTGAAAGAAGCAAACTGGCTTCTCTAGAGCGTAATGAGGTAGAAGTCAACCTGCTGGGATTTGAAGAAGGTGGCCAGTATGCTGGACGCCGATGGATGGGTAAGTTCGATAATGACGGGAAGTTGATAGATATCGGATATGTTGGTGGGGGTAGCCGTAGGAAATTGCCGCCATTTCTTGAACCTCGGGTGCTTAAATCTCAGTCTGAGGGTTTCAAGTTAGGATTTCAGGCTATGAGTGAAACAGAAGCCTTGGCTCTCAATGTTCAGGGTCATTACACGCATATCATCGATAAGAAGATGTATGACTGGCTTATATATCACTCAGGGATAGGTTATAGAGATGTTGGAATCTCTGAAGGAATGAAGCTGGCTGATGCGGCTGTAAAGATGAAAGCGGCAGCAGGTAAAAAGGCCATTCTGGCTCTTCAGCGTGCCATGAGAGGCGAAACGATCCCAACAGGAACCGTCAAGTCTATTGAACGGGTATTCCCCCAGCTTAAAGGGAAGGTCAGAGCGCCAACAAAAGTCTTGGCACAGGACGTCATTAAGGCTGCGAAAGAACTGCAAAAGCCTAATGTTGTTCTTGAAGTTCCAAAGATAGGGGCAATTAAGAAAGTCCAGAAACTATTAGAGGAAGCCTCAGAGCGGCTTAGTCAAAACCCAGCCGATAAGGCTCTCAGACGCGAGGTATCGAGACTGCAAAAAAGTCTTGGCTTTATCCGCTACCGGGTAGGTCTAGGAAAGCCACTGGAACTCATCCGAGTTCCGGCAAAGGAACTGCGGAAGATGGCTGTTGATTCGCTACAGGAAATGCTTGACGCAATCAGGGGTACACCTACCAAAGTCGAGGGATATAAAACACTACAATACAGAGGCGGATTACTCAGTGATCTCCTCGTAGAACAAAAAAAGACAAGCAAATCTATAGCCGATTATAAGAAAAAGTGGGGAGAGCCGGGGCGTGAAGAAGCATACCTCCAAATTCCCGGAGGAGAGAGAAGAATTCTGACTGGGCCTGACGCAAAGACGATAGCAATACGCATGAACAATATATTCACCCCAGCGGAAAACAAGTTCTACAACATTCTTGCGTTTGCTAATAAGTTCAATGTTCTTTTCCGAGGGCTTCAGTTAACGGCAGACGGTGGAGTTGGACTGATCCATCTTGCAATACTTGCTGGTGCAGAACCCAAAATATGGACAAAAGCGATGTGGGCTTTCCATAATGAATTGATCCGCTCTGCTGCCAGTAAGTCAGTCACAAACAGGATATATAAGCAACACGCGGCTCTTCTGAACAGATGGCCTATTGTGCAGTTATCCGAACAGGGTACAGAGGCAACAGCGGCATTCGCAAGAGGACAGCTCTTAAAAGCAAGGTTGCCTGCCGGTATTCCCCTGATAGGCGGCAGACAGGTACTGGCGTTACCAGATAAATTACTTCAGCCGTTCAGGAATGCGTTTAACTTTGCTATGGACCAAGCAGCAATTGACCTGATTAAAGCCCTTGAGCATCTGGCAACAACTCCTAGATTGAAGGCAGAAATTTCACGGTACATAAATAACGTCCGAGGTCTAGGCTCATCTAAGCAGATCGGCGTAGGTAAATGGATGCGTTTAGCCGAACAAAGCGTAATGCTTGCGCCTAACTATAACCGTTCAATAGTGGCTATTTTTTCCTCTCTTTTCAGGGGTGGAATGGATGCCAAGTTAGCCCGTCAAGCATTAATGCGTGCAACATTTGCGTTCATGTTCGTTACCGTTGCCATTGGTCTGGCGCGTGGCGATACACTCAGAGAATCTCTTGATCGCTTCAAGCTTATGAGAAAAGACCCAAAAACCGGGGAATTAAAATATAACTCTGAATTTATGCTGTTTGATCAGTGGGGGCAAAGAATAGGTGCTGGGTCAAAAATTCGTTCAGTGCTTGCATTGTTAGCCACAGTGACAACATCCCCAGAGGATCTGCTGGAATCCGGAATGAGAAACCCCGCGTTCCGATTTATGCGGGCTAACCTCGCTCCGCTTCCTTCCAAGGCAACTGACCTTATCAGTGGCCGCAATTACATAGGAGACCCAACCAGAGATGGGATGGTCAGCCTGTCAAGGGAAGTTATTGCGCCTACTTTCCTGCCGTTATGGGCATCCTCATTGGCACTTGAGGGCGGAGACCTTAAAGGACGGTTTTCACGCGGAACCGCAGATTACTTTGCCTTGAGAGCATACCCACAAGACGCACATCATAAGTTTGTTGCGTATGCGGAAGAGCAAACGGGGAAGTCCTACGACGGGCCATCTGAAGGTTGGCTATCCGCACCACCGTACTACTGGTCATGGGGCAAGATGGAGTGGATAAAAGAAGAGAAGGAAAAGATCACGCCGTTAGAATTGAAGAAGCTTAAAACTATTGATCCGGAAGGAAGCCGCCTCTGGGAAGCTGCGGAGCTGGACTGGGCGAGGCGCGATAAAATAAGCCCGGTTATGAGGGAATTTGACAGGGTTGCAGATATCCGAATGGATAAGCTTCAGGACGCTGCGGATGAAGCAAGAAGAACAGGTAATACTCCCGGATTGAGAGAGGCTATTGTTAAAATCAATTCAGCGTATGGAGCGCAGTTACAGGCCGTACAGAGTAATCCTGAATTTGAAAAGGCACTCGATGAGCTTTCAAAAATTCATAAAAACGAGATACCGGAACAAGAGGCAAAGCGCCTGTACAACGAAATTGTTAACGATCCTGCGCTGTTAAATGAATTGCAAGAATATGATTTTGACGAGCGAAACCGCAGGTTAGACCTTCTTGAAAAAGAGGTTGGCGAGGAAATCTGGAACGGCATTCTTGCAGAAAAGCAACTAGACAGGCAGAGATTCGATCCGCTGGTTCAGCTATGGTATGAGGATAAGGAAAAACTTAAATCGTACTGGGCGTTGCCAGAGGGTGAACGGCGCAGGAATGAGCGCAGGAGAAACAAGGGAGCAATCGATGTAATTATGATCCGGTGGTACGGGCTGAAGCCGGGACTGTCAAAGGCAGGGTTTGACGAATATCGGCGTATTCAGTCCGGGAAGGCTCCCGAGGCTTCTGGGGCTGCAACAACACTTTTAGATCTTGTAAGGCAACAGCAAGGACAGCCCATGCCAGCGCCAACACCTGAGCCTACGCCGGGTACAACACTTTTAGACCTTGTAAGACAGCAGCAACAAGAAAGAGAACCTGTAGGAGCGAGGGAATAATGTGTGCAAGAGGAAACGGTACAATTTGTTATGACGCGCTAGGAATTCTGAGAGCTGATTTGGGTCAACGCGCCCTCTCAAACAGGGTGTTACGCGCTCAGATCAAGACGCACTATGACGGTATTTGCCCTGTTCAATACGTGAAAACGGTTGACAAAGCAAAAAAGGTAGCGGTAAAGTGACAGTGACCGCGCAGGGACAAGAGTCTCAAGGTGCTTGCGGTCAGCGCCCATGAGTCTGAGGACTCGTGGGTTTTTTTATGTATTCGGCGGTTCCCGAATGGGCCGTTCCGGAAGGAGTAAAAATGGTAGAGCAGGAGATACAGACGCTGCCAGAGCCAAGCGAGGCGGCTGATCCGGTAGAACAACTGGAAGCCACGCCTGAAGAAGCTCAAACAATTGATGGTGAGAAGGACTGGAAGGTAGAGGCAGAGCAACTACGGGGCCGGGCTGAAAAAGCTGAAAATGATTTAAAAGCCCAACGCAACCAGCGGCAGTCCCTGACTCAACAGATGCAACAGGCGGTAGCACCGATCATGGAGCGTCTGGAGGCCAGTGAAAAAGCCAATGAGCGTATCCTGAGAGCTTTAGCCAGCGGTGACACGGATCAGGTCTCCCAAGAACTTGAGGAGATCGGAGAGGAACGAGCCAGAACTACCGAGTTGGACCAGCGGTTCCAGGGCCAGTATGACGGGCTCTACAGGGAACTGATGCAAATTCAGGAGGACATTTCGGACGATCAGGGGAATCCAGTTTTCGATATACAGACTGCTCCTGAGATGACCGAGGTGAGAAACGAATGGAATGAAGCATACTCCAACCGAGATGTAGCACAACTCGCAATCCTTTTGAGCCGCGCACAACGCATTGCTTTTCAACTTCAGCGTAAAAATACTACTGAGCAGGTAAAACGGGCAGACGATGACAGAAAAGAAAATAATGCCCGGAATAACACGCTTGGTGTAGGAGCCCAGACCGGAACATCATCGGCAAGTATGTCAGATGACGCACGGTGGGCAGCATTTGGGAGGGGAGAACTCCCCTGGAATGATGAAGTAAAAAGGGCCGGGAAAAGACTCGGCTACTCTGTATAGAAGGAGATAAGTAATGGCAGACGGCAATACCACTACACTGGTTCTTACCGAAAGTCTTGATATCGTGGCAGCTTCTGCCCGATCCAGGCGAGAATATGACGGTGCTGTGCCACAGCTTGTAGACAGGGTTGATCTCAGTCCAAGCACCGGCACGTCATGGCGGGAAATTTTGTTTGAGCAATTGAGCGCTCAGTCAATAACAGAGACAACAGTTCTCAATAACCCACAACAGTACGATGACTCAGCTATTTCTATTACGCCGCAGATGGTCCAGATCCAGACCTTTGTGAGTGACAAGACACGGCGTAACCTTGCCCGAGCAGCCCTTGCCCAGATGGGTAAGCAAGCTGGAGAGGCAATGATGCGGAAGCGGGATGAAGATGGCCTCACGGCCCTCGATGGTTCCACCACTCAGCTTGGAACGGCCAACACGCCGGTTCAGACTGGTGATGTGGCAGCAGCTCGTTACCGGATCTCATCGAATGCCACAGAGCCCGGGAATCCTCCTTATGCGGGAGTCTTCCACGGTTTCTGCATCAAAGACTTCTATGACGAGTTGGTATCCGGGGTTGGGACATACCCAGTACCGGAAGGCTCGACAGCTACAGTCTTTATGTCTGCGTTCAATTTACCAATTGCCAGTGTAACCATTGTTGAAGATGGCAACATCGCTATTGACAGCGCTGGTGACGCAAAGAACTTTGTCTTTGCGAAGGAAGCATGGGTACTGGTAAACGGCATGTCACTCAGGACTGAAACCCGAAGAGAGCCACATATCGCAGGTGGTGGTGACTCTCTCTTCCTGACTGACGAATACGCCTACGGCGAAAGATCAGCGGGTAACTGGAGTTTTGAGATTATCGGAGATGCCACGGCTCCTGCTTAGTAATTAGTGGCGCACGCTGCAAACGTAGTGAAACCCTCACATGAGAGCGGCAGCGTAAAAATAAATGATAAAGGAGACCAGAAATGGGACCAGAGGGATATGTAACTTTATGGGAAGACTTTCTTACAGACAACGTAACAAACTTTGTTGAAACCGTTGCAAGTAGTGGAGCGCAGGATATTCACGGCGCTCATGGTGGTTGGTGGGGACAGGTAGTAGGAGCCAACGATAACGATGCGGCGGCTATAGCTGGTGAAGTAGTCTGGGAAGTAGACGAGGGGCAAGCACTCACGTTTGAAACCCGGCTTCAGATCGATGATGTGTCTGAAGCCTCAGTTTTTGTTGGCATGAGCGATGCAAACAATGACGCTGTTGTCATTGAGAACGAGGACGATGCACTTGTTGCCACTGCAACTGATTGTTTCGGTGTATTGCTGGAAGGTGAACAGGACCTGACCTTTACTGCTGTAGGGGTTCAGAATGGCGGGACTGCTGAAGAGGACGCTTTGACCGGTGCTGTAGACGCGGCAGATGGCATAACCCGGGTTATCCGGATGGTTGCAACAACTGCTGACTCAGGCACAGTACGGTATTACATTGGGACAGCTAATGAATACGGTGGCGGGACTCACGTTGCTACGAAAACATCGTGGTATCGATCAGGCATCCTGTACACGCCGATTCTTTCGCTTGACGCTCGGGGTACTGCGGTTAATTCAGACTATGACTACATTTACGTGAGCGCACCGAGGTAAGCAATGCGAGTACTGAAGACAACAAAACCTATATCTCCTGCATACCTGAAATCGGGCAAGGATAACTTTGCCTACGATCAGGAGAAAAAGGTTTGGTTGCCCGGAAGAACAACGCCGGTTCGCCGGCCTGATCTCCGGTTGGTTCAAACAAATGGGAGCCAGCGTCATAGTCCTCCCCCCAAGCCTGTGACGCGGCGCCCAATCCTCTATGTAGCGCAACTTGAAAATGCGCGTCCTAGAGAGAAGATCAGGTTACAGCGGTGACGCTTCAACCTGCTGAAAAGGTCTGGAAGTTTAAGCCGGACCAGAGCCTTGCAGAGGCTATTACAAAGGCGGTGTTTAGTGATGAACCGTGCTATTACCTGGGGGAGTTTAACCTTCTGCATGAAGGGAGATCTGGCAGGGTGCGGTTTCAGGTATTACGTGTGGTGCGGAATGACAAACTGGTAACAGCTTACGTGCCTCTGGGATCGGCGGGAGATTTTACCGCGAACCAGTTCCAGACATGGGGTGGCCAGGTTGTCGATGGGCGCGGAACAGCGTGGCATACGGTGGCAGAGTTAAGGGAGATGGCAGACGAGATGCGGAGCCAAAAGCCATTGCAAATCGAACATACAGACTTACAACATGCATTTCGTAATCATGCCGAGGAGAAAAAGCGCTGGCCCAGAAGACAGTCTACGTTTGGCAGGAAAGGATCATTGGTGAGAACATGACGATCAAAGAAGCCCCGACAATGGACGAACTGACCGGTGGCGGTACAGGGATAGAGGTAGTTCCCCCTTCACATTTGAAGGTAGGAGACCAGCTTGTACGACCATCCGGCGGCGATCCATCAAGGGTAGAAGTGACCGATATGCGCTTCAAGGGCTATGTTCAGGTCTGGGACACACGCACTGGCGTGATGAGTCTCCAGCCGTGGTGGCTCTTGTGGCAGACCATGCGGAAACGGCGTGAAGATGGTTCACTTGTTTTTACTCAGGAAGACCCTCAGATACCACAGAGGCACGGTGCAGATTTATACTGTCACCTAAACCCACTCTCTGACATGTATGGAAAGTTGGAGTCTCTGGGTTTTGCAACCTGTGTAAAGATGCATATTCCTCACCAGGATGGGTTGATGAGCCATATCCGGCATTCACACAAGCGGTTATGGGATTTCCTTCAGAACGAGAAGGAAGATGAACGGGACCGTAAGGCACAGGAAGAAAGAGAAAAGGATCGTGAGCTTCAACGTGAATTTATGAAGGTACTTATGGAAAGGGCGGTAGGATCGCCAAGTCAGGATAAGTTTCTTGAGGATATAAAGACCGCGTTGAATCTTGATACACCTCTCGCCAGTGTGCAGGAGCGGCCAAAGAGAGCCAAAAGGCCGATGACTGAGGAAGTCAAGGCTCTCCTGAGAGAACAAAAACGCCTGAAGCGTGAGACCAAGACGCGCTAAGGGGAATAGAGGCAAACATGAAAATACACCGCACGCCCATGACAGTGTTGCCGGGACTTACGGCATCGCCAAATTATGCAAACGGGGATGCGCTCGGAACCAACTTGACAGTAAGCGGGCTCCCAGAGCATGGGATCATACGAGGTGTAACGGTGGTAGACCGGGCTGATCAGGATGTAAACATTGACTTTGTATTCTCACAGTCATCGCTGACGGTTACTGATAATGCAGCATTTGATCCTACCGATGCAGAACTTGAGAACGTGGTGGGTGTGATTCAGGTGAACAGTTGGTTTTCGTTTAATGATAACTCTGTTGGCTGTGAAGCAAATACAGAACTGCCATATCAGACCAACGACGGGAGTCTTATTGTTCAGGGAGTGACAAGAGGAGCGCACAACCTGGCAGCTACAACAGATATAAGGATATCGCTTCTCATTGAATACGCGTAGAAAGGCAGCGGACTGATAAAAATCTATAAACCTTTTCAGGTCTTGGCTGTCAGATAAACATAAACCCAAGAAAGGAATGATACGATGCCTACACCTTCTTCAAACCATAGTGGATTTGCCAATCGGGCAGGAAATGTCCGAAACGGCTCAGATCTTTCTATATTTTATAATGGAACAGAATCGCTTCGGCTCGACGATACTACGTTGACGTTTCCTACTTCTAATATTGCGTTTACGCAAGCATCTGGAAGCCTTGTTCTCAACGAGGCCGGGAACGATGTGGACTTTCGCATTGAGAGTGATGGCAATGCCAACGCATTTGTCATAGATGCTGGAACGAACACGGTAGCCTTTGGGTCTGCTGTACTCGGTGGGGTTGCGTTCCGGATGGAATGCCCTGCCAATATCCCAATCGATAACGCACGCGGTCTCGTCCATTTTGGAAATACTGTACCAAATGACACATCCGATTCCGGCACTATTGCTCAGATGGCTCACATAGCTATCAGGGCGGTGACCCCAACTGCAACAAATGCCAGAACCTACTCGCTTGCCGCATCTTTGTACATTGATGGACCTCCGGTAGCGGGTACTAATGTCACTCTAGCCACTACAAATGCATTCTCGATCCACTGTGATACTGGGCGGGCTCGATTTGACGATGGAATCGTAGTTGGTCCTTTAACTTCAGCGGATGCGTCAATTGATAATGCAACCAACGGGTCTGGCACTACTACCATCTACATTGGAAACCAATCTATCACCACTTCATCTGATTCACGGGTGAAGACAAACATCACCCCCTACAAGGACAGTGCGCTTGACCTACTAAATCAGGCTAACTTTGTAGAGTTTAATTACAATCTTGAGGGTGGTGGAGAGGCTGATGGATACGGTCCTAACGGTAGGGGCCGATACGTTGGGATGCTTGCTCAGGAGACTGTTAAGTGGGCTCCTTGGGCTATCAATGCAGGAGCTGGGCTGAACTGTCCCGAGTGTGTGGCAGGTGAAGCGTGTGATGAACACTCAACCTGGCACGTTGAGTACCAGCACCTTGTTCCATTACTTGTGAAGGGTATCCAGGAGTTACGAGCTGAAATCGATCAGTTAAAGAATTAAGCTATGGCAAATGTAAAAAAAGCTGTACGTAAAGTAAAGAAAGCAGCAAAAACAGGCACAGCACGGCTGGGAAGGCTACACCCTGTGGCCCGGTTGGCGCTTACTGGTATTGCTGGACTAACAGGAAAGGGCCGAGGGGCGCGAAGGCTACCCCCCGGATATACTGGGGCGATGGAGGGTCTTGCTGGTTTGAAGCCTAAGAAAACACTCGCATCAAAAGGTACGAGGGGCTTACCGGAGCAGCAGGAAGCAAGACGGCGTAGAGTATCGGCTGCACTTGTTGGCCTTAGAGCTTCAGGTACACCAGAAGCCTATCAAAAAATGTGGAAGGCATCACAGGCCACAAAGCGCCGAGGGGCGCAGAGGCTACGCAAACAAGAACGAAGGAATTAAGCTATGGCAATTACAAGATTGATCCCACAGGTAAAGAAAGCTGCAAAGAGCACAGGTACAAAACAATGGGTGAAGTCTGCCACATCGCCAAGGAATGTTGCCGCCGGCATAAAGGGTGTGGCAAGGGACATACAGAAGAACCCTAGAGGCTTAATCGGACAAGTTAAGCGCGGAGCTAAGGCAGTAGCGTTAAGAGCTGTTGGAAAAGCACCTACGGAATTAGAGAAGACACTTGCAAGGCAAAAAAAATATGGCCCAGACGTACATAAGCAGAAAGATAGACCATATTGGTGGAAATATCGAGGCGCACCGGAGCATCAGACAGCAAGACAGTCCTTTAGTCAGAGACAACGTGCGTGGGAAAGCAAAATAAGAAGCCAAGCACCGGTTTCTCTTGCTCAGGAAGCCAAGAAGCTAAAAAGTAAAATCCCTATTCTAAGAAGTAAAATCCCTATTCTAAGGAGAAAGAAATGACACCGGAACCGGAAGTTGTTGAAGTCGAAATAGTAGAAGAAGAAGAAGTAACTGAAGAGGTTGCTTCCGAAGAGGAAACAGAGGACAATGGCGAAGACTCAGAAGATGGAGAGTAGCGATGCCTAAAGTAGGGAAGAAACACTATCCATATACTACTAAGGGCTATACTGCTGCAAAGAAACAAGCAAAGAAAACCGGACAGAAGGTTAGGAGGAAGTAATGGCATCAGACGCAGATGTTCAAACACGAATAGCAGCTATTGAGGCAGCAATTGCGACCAAAGAAGCAGAACAACGGGTGCTTCAGAATCAGCTTTCAGCCGCAAGGACGCGGTTATCTGAAACTGGCAACCTGAGTGACGCTGGAAAAGCTGCAAAAGAAACTGCCGCAGGTATGTAGTGGAACTTACAAAGGTTCAACTTCTTGCACTCAAAACGGCATTGGCACAGGTAGGAGAGGCGCAGCGCAACTTGGAAGAATCTCAGCAACTATTGTTTGAGGTCATGCAGGAGTTAGAGCTAGACCCTTCCAGAAACTACACCATATCGCCTGAAGGCACAGTTGAAGAAGTGGAAGCAGAGGCTAGTGTCAATGGCACTGGCCCTGCTTTACTCGATGAAAGCATCGTCAACAAGAACTAGTCTTTGGAGGATCTATGGCTACCACGGCACAGTCCCGGCTCCGTGAAATGCTGGTCCGGGCTACTGGACTTTATATCAGCGACACAACGAGCGGGTCTGGAGCTGGCGATGGGACAACCGTTGTCGATACCAGTATTGTTCGTTATGACACGACTCTACTAACAGATAAGTGGTTGCTTCTTACGTCAGGTTCTGCCTCTGGGGAATCCCGGCGCATCGCGAGTGTCTCATCTTCCACGATCACAATGGTAAGTGCATTTTCCGCACAGGTTGCTGGCAGTGTGACCTATGAAATTATGTCGTACCCGCCGGAAATCTACCATGACGCCATCAGGCAAGCGATCCGCACGGTATATCCCCTACTCTACTTACCGCTCCGGGATGAAACCCTTGCGGTTGATAACCTGCTTTCCAACTTTGACTTTGAAACCTTTTCCGGTGGTGCGTTCACCGGATGGTCAAGTATTGGGACGCCTACCCTTGCAGCACAGACAAACAGGGTTATGCATGGCGATCAGTCAGCATCGATGGCTGCTACGGGCGCTACAGAGGGCTTAGAACAGAACATTCTGGCTAGCTCGGACTTTTCCAGTGCAGTTGGCAAAACACTCCATGTACGGGCATGGCTCTACGCAACAGTGGCCGATGCTTTCCGGATGCGGGTAACCTTTGACGGCTCCACATATTCTAGTAGCCCGTATCATAGTGGTGACGATGAATGGGAAGGCCCGAACCTGCACCGCATTGACGCCACTATTGAGGCTAACGCAACTGAGATGACCATTTCTTTTGAGGCTACATCCGGCAACACTGGATATGCTGATCTCGTAGTTGCGTGGATAGACCCGGTAACACGCTACACAATACCCACAACATTCATTTCCGGCCCGCACAGGGTTTCCCAACAGGTAGACCAGTTGGAGCCTGATGGCGCATATGCTCCTCTTGGTCCGGGTAACTTCCCGTTGCCTGGGAGACTACTCAGGCTGGAAGGGATGGGCCGGCTTTCGGTTCCAACTGCGGATACCGTTGCAACAGAGGTTGATGAAAGCAGGGCTGAGATGATCATTGCTCAAGCAGGGGTATACTTCTACCGAACTCTGGGCGGGTATGATCCAGGATCGCGAGACCGCCATGATCAAGAAGTTAATCGATGGCAGGTAGATGTTGAGCGCCTGAAGCGTCAGCCTGGTATTGCTATGGCTCCGATGAGCAGCCACTCACACGCTGGATTCAGCTTCTCAGGTGACTCAAGTAACCGTTACTTGGTTCTGGATAGGCGTCGTTGGGGAGGATATGAGTGGCAGTCATCAGTCTAAACTCCAATTACTATGTTCTTGCTGAAGAAAATGGTAAGCCGAGAATCACTGAGCGCTATGTTCAGCGTCAGTCTCCTGCTTATCGTCTTCAGGGAACTGTTATCAGAGAGAATGACCCGTCTATGGTCCACTATCAGTTCAAGGATTTCCCGCTTGGGATCGGCTGGGACAGGATGGATAGGGTTACCGGGAGAGGAGTAGGCGGCGTCAAGTTTGCCACGGCTGATATTCGGTTCGGGACACAGACACTTCAGCATCTTAACCATGCTCATACCCATGCAGGGGATGCAGATCATCCATATCGCGGTTTTGTTGATCATGCCGGTGAAACCTGGGGGTTCTTTGAAGAGGACCATACAGGGAGCGTGGATATACTGGTTTGTCGTGCCTGGAATGCCGGAACAGATACGTGGGATGCCCCGTCGAGTGGGGCTATTGTTGCAACGGCAGTAACCGGGTCTGGTATAAATCATATAGCTCTTTTTGCGGTAGGAAAACACAAAGGGAATATTATCCTTGTCTGTAATGATACCGTTAACGGGACTGGAGCAAACAGTGTCCGGTCATTCACTGTTTTCAGGAACCCTGATCCTGAAACGGCCACTTGGACTGAGATCAAGGGAACAGGATTCCCGAATACCAATGACCTCCCGGTTGCTTTTAGCACCAACGCTTTTGACAGCATCTATCAAGCTGCGATGGTGGATGAGGGAAACATCCTGCTTCTTGCCCTTCACTTTGATGCCAATGCAACGACAGATGCGAATGCTATCAGGGTATATGAGACCTCAGACCTGGGAGCGAACTGGTCACTTACCGCAACCATTGACGGGGTTGGTGAATACATCATGGGGTTTCACAGGTGGCGAGACCCAACCGATACTGCATCAATGACCTCAGTACTGGTCACCAATTACAATGTCTACAAGATTGATTCCGCGAACAACACGGCTGCTCCACTGCTTCCGAGCGGTGTACTGAAAGGGAGCCTTAATGATGGGCGTGGCAATGCGGTGGGCTACGATGGCTCATTGTATATCTCCCTTTCTACAGGGGATCACCTGAAGCTGACGATTCTTGGCGCAAACAATCTTGAGATACTGAACATAGGTCCGGCCACCGGCGTACAGCATGACGGCGAATTTGTCCCGAGTGACGGGCTCCCTGCTGCTTACCAAGGACATTCCAATTACCTACTCGATACAGCATCTGACTGGCTCTATGCAGCGTATGGTGGACACGCATCCGGTACATACGCAACCGTTCTTGCCTACTCAAAATCACGCATGAAGTGGTACGTGGTATATGACGAGGCTGATGCGAACATCGATATCTACCTGCTCGGCTTTACGACTGAATCGGATGGGGTTCCGAGACTATTCTTTGTTCTGGAACACGCATCATCTGCCGAGGTATACCATATTGAATACCCCAATACGCCGGTCACTGCCGGCCAGACACAGTACTACCAGGCTACTTCCTATATTGATCATCCTTACGATAACCATAGCGATCCCCATGCGAACACCGGGATTTTCCATGCCCATATGGATGCGGGAGATCTGACGGCTGGATCGGGCGGTGAGGGTGGTTCAGGTGATGAATTCATAACGGTAAGCTACGGTATAAACGATGCGGTGCGTACCACGGCAGAGCTGGGGGATTTCCTTAGTGGACAGCTTACGCTGGACTTTCCTGCCGGAAGCACTTCAGTGGGTATTAGCGCACTGAACATAGGGCTCAGAGAGTTACTGGACCGCAGTAGTACTACAACCAAGACTCCAAAGCGCAGGGAGATGACCGTTGAGGCGCGTCCAAAGCTGATTAACAAGAAGGCTTGGGACTTTGTTGTTGACATTGAGGCCACGGCAAGAGATCATGCGCCAACGAGAGTGGCTAATACAGATGTGCGGGAGACCATCCTTGCCAATATCGATGCAATCGCAGAGTCAGTAACAAAACTGGCCTTTACAGTGGGGGGTCATGCAGCAACTGAGGTGATCGTCCCGGATTCCCAGCCACCTGATAAAGCCCTCTGGATTATAGGGAGTTCGGGGATCAATACAGGAGTGAGAACAGGACTTGTGACCATGCGGGTAGAGGAAACTTCCTGATGAAAATTATTATGCTGATCGCTGCGTTTCTTGCAGGGTTCCAGGGCTATCTGTTCTGGAGTAGAAAAAAGCCAATGCCGATACGCAACGATGATGAAGACTACGGCACACCAGTTTTTCCAGCTTGAAGGAGATAATTATGCCTAAAGGTTTTCGCCCCCAGATTATGGCTTCAATACTCTGTGGCACGCTGTTTGGGGTTTTCGGGATGTGGATAGGACTACAGATGGGCGCTACCGAAATCGTGACAGCGGTAATCGGATCGGTGTTTGGCTTCCTTGGCGGTGTATCGCTCAAGGTCTTAGAGCAAGAGTAGGATAAACAATCAGGAGGGAACCATGAATTGGTTACTGAAGTTTTTGCCAGCGGATAAGAGGGCCATGTTGGAACTTGCAATGAGGATCGTTGCCTCACTCGATAGCGGGGCCGAGAGGAAGGAAGCTATCAACTACGGCATCAAGATGCTTGAGGATGGCAAGGTGAATGTAGGTGAGTGGGCTAAGTTCGGTTCTAAGCTAGGAATCTTAACCGGCAAACACTAACTGGGTTACCCTCAATGTGCGTACATTATTGGGTAATCGAAACACCTAATGGTCCATTGGTGGATGGTGAGTGCCGGCTTTGCGGGGAAACGCGCACGTTTCTAACGACCCTTGAGTTTGATGCTTGGTCTACCAGTGGGAAGCGCAAGTGCGTTATTTGCGGGAAGACGTCACATAATCTTGTTTTTTGTAAGGAAGCGTGTAGACTGTACTACCTTGATCAGGACGGTGCAGAAAAGCAAAGGATAATAACCTTGGCCAAGCGCCGAATCCGGGTCAATCCATTCTTCTCCTGATCAAAAAGGGGGCTGGGATTATGCTCCCCAGCCCTCCTATATCGGGGCCACTACCTACGCCAGCAAATGCTGAAGTGGCCCCGTTTTCTTTTCCCCTGTTGACAGTTTTATAGAAAGAATGTATGATCCTTCCATGCGAAACGCACAGATGGAAATACTGGATTTCATTAAGTCTTACTGGGATGAAAAGGGGTTCTCCCCATCGCTCAGAGAAGTTGCTGAAGGAATGGAATACAAATCTGTTTCTACGGCTGCTTATCATGTAGCGCGGTTAGAGAACCGTGGCTATGTACGGCGTCAGCCGGGAGTAAGCCGTGGCATGGTGGTGTTATGACTGTCGAAACAAAACAGTACGTTGAAATAGCATCGCAGCATGATGACTTTGAGAGTTGGCTTGAGGCACACGGCAAGGGGATCGGAGCGAGTGAAATCGCAGCCGTCCTTGGCGAAAGCCCCTGGGATTCTCCGAGGGACTTGTGGCTGAAGAAGACGGGTTCAGCTCCGCCACGCCGTGAGACTGAAGCTATGGAATGGGGACGCCGGCTTGAGCCTGTAGTTGCGGAAAAGTATAGCGATAACACGGGAAGATTATTGCACCTCAGTGGGATGTTGCTTCAATCAAAGGAATACCCGTGGGCGCTTTGTACCCCAGACTACTGGCTCTTGCATGAAGGGATCTCTATTCCATTAGAGGTTAAGACAACGCGGAATGCGAATGCATGGGCTGATGGTCCACCGAAACATATCTGGTTGCAGATTCAGCATCAGCTACTGGTTACCGGCGCACCGTGGGCATCAACCTGCGTTCTGGTTGCCGGTCAGGAATTTTACTGGGCTGATGTGGAGCGGGATGAAGAAACCATTGCCCGCATCATTAGAGAGGGAGACCAGTTCTGGAAGATGGTAGTTACCGGAGAGGAGCCCAAGGAGATTGAGATCATCCCGGGGACAGAAGTGGTCTTGCCTGATGAAAGCCAGACATGGCTTGATGAGTGGGCGGTGCTTGAACAAGAACTGAAGATGAATGGAGAGGCTATCTCCGCAATCAAGGAGAGGATCATTGCCGAACTTGGCAGTGTGGAAAAGGGTGTATTCCCTGACGGTTCCTCAGTAACCTACAAGATGGAAATCCGAAAAGCATATGAAGTGCCAGCCTCAACAAGGGCGGTACTCAGAAAGAGTAGGAAATAAAAAGGGGGGTATATGACAACGAGACCAGTAACAGACGGGACGGGACAAATCGTGAAGGTTAGTGATCAGAAGGTTACCTACTTGGATCAGCGGGGAAAGCAGATTGAACTTACCCGCGAGTTGGTAAAGAGACAGTTTGGCCAGAATAGGGCAAGCGATATAGAGGTGTACAACTTCATGCAGATTTGCCTTAGCCAAGGGCTAAATCCTTTTCTCAAGGAAATCCACCTGATTTCCTATCAGGATGGGAAACCGGCATCGATTGTCGTTGGCAAGGATGCGTTCACCCAAAGGGCTGAAGCCAATCCAGAATTCGATGGGTACAAAGCGGGCGTTATCGCACAGAGGAACGATGAGATTGTTTATTTAGAGGGATTGTTTATGCATCCTTCTGATGTGTTGCTTGGCGGTTGGTTTGATGGAAGGCGCAAGGATCGGTCTCAATCTTTTTTTCATACAGTCTCTATGGAAGAGTATGACAAGAAGCAATCCGCGTGGAAGATCATGCCGGCAACAATGATCCGAAAGGTAGCTATAGTGCAGGGATTGAGAGAACTCTTTCCCACAACATTTGCCGGGTTATACGATGGCTCTGAGATGGACGTTACTGTAGATCAGAAGGGTGAACCTATGGCTGCTCACTCCACGGTTATCACCAATATCTCAGAAGAGGTGGTGGTAGAGGAGACCGGAGAGATAGTAGAGCCGATAGAAGCCAGTACTGATAGCGCCGTATGCCCTCTGCATGGGATAGCGTGGAGAGATGGCCCGTCAGGCGGGCTCTACCATTACGGCATGGAGCAAGGCGTATCATGCAGTCCGGCTATCCTTTTGGCAAAAGTTGGAATAGAGGCAAAAGGGTGGACAAATGAAAACATTAACCTGCATTGCCGAAATGCCTTTCAGAAGACGATGAGCAAACTGGATCGTGATGAGATCCTTCAAACATACCAATTCCTTACGGCTACCCTTGACGAGGCGCAAGAAGTGGGTGAAGACCCTCGCCAAGAAACAATGGCGTTTAGGTAGCCAGGAAGGCTAGGGGTTCCGGTTTTTGGGGATTCGCCTCTCTTTTTTTCCGGGCCTCTAGCCTTTTCGATTGCAATCACCATGACACAATCACAACGTATTCTTGCCAAGGCGTACTCTGAAGCCAAGTTACTCCGGGAAGTGATCGCAATCGCAAAAGATTTTGGGTGGCTCGTCCACCATACGCACGATAGCAGGACTAACGAGTGGGGCGTTAACAAGGGAGTACCGGACCTTACTCTGGCAAAGGATGGCAGAACGGTCTTGATTGAATTAAAGAAACAGGATGCACCTGTACCAACGCATCAGCAGGCATGGCTTGAGGCCAGTGGTGGGTATCTGATACGCCCTCTTGATGCTATGACGGGTGCGGTACACAAAATACTAGGAGCATAAAAAAAGGGGGGCGAGATGCGGGATTGGAGAAAGTTACACTCATCTATCATTGCGAGTGAACGGCTCGGCGGGTTGTCTGATGCTGCCTTCCGGTTGTTCGTTTTGCTTGTGGTAGCGCAGGACGATGAGGGGAAATACCCCTGGACTCCAACCAAGGTACGATCTCTTTGTGTTGGTACTGATTGGGACTCTTACGGTTCCGATACAGTACTCTCAGAGTTGTCTCAGAGTGGTGTTGCAGTGCTGAGAAATGGCTTTGTATATTTGACCAATGGACCCGAACTAAACGGCACTCCAACAAACAGCAAACTCTGGCCTCATGTTTACAAGAACGATGAAATCCAACAGTCTAATTCCATCTCCGATACAGCACTCTCAGAGTACTCTCATAGTACTGACAGAGTACTCTCGCCTAGAATAGATAAGATAAGAGTAGAGGAGAGTAGATATATTAAGAAGGATTTCACTGAAAAATTTATTGAAGAAATAAAAACCCAGTACCCTTCAATTGATGTAGACGCGGAATTAGAAAAAGCGAAAGCGCATAAACGCTATGCCCAAATAGTAGACCGCCAAGCCTACTTCAAAAACTGGATGAAGAAAGTAAGACCACAAAAAATAGGAGTAACTCATGGGAGATTTCAACAAAATAGCAGGAAGATTCGGGGTAGCTCCGCAGGATACCGAGGGTGGTGAGGTTGCTTTACAGCGCAGGATAGAGTTATATAAGCGGGCGCAACATGGGGAAGATCACTGCCCGTCTTGTCTTGGGTCTGGCATGGTTAGCCAGATTGAGCATACCGTAGTCCCGAAAGTTGAGACCGGACCTAAAGGAACGCATACCGTAGTGGAAGGGCAAACCAGAACACTATCAAAAAATATTGCCGTGCGCTGTCCTGATTGTGAAGGGAGAGGCATGAGCCCTGGGGCTTCCAATGAGATCAGAAGAAGGAAAGCCGGTATCCCTAAGAACATGGCAGAGCGGATGCGGTTTACCACGCTAAAGGATAACCCTGAGATGGAGCATATTGTACGGCACGTACAGGCATGGGCGAAAAACCCAACAGGCGGTGTGATTCTGGCAGGGCCAACAGGGAGAGGAAAAACTCATCTGGCCATGGCTGCCGCGTGTGATATTGCTGAGGCCGGGATCGATATAGTATTTGTGGAATCTCGATCCATGCTTGAATCCCTGCGACAGGGTATAGCGGATAATACCTACCATAAGATTATGTCCCGCCTCAAAACGGCAACCGTCCTGGTGCTGGACGATTTCGGATCGGAGCGCATGACCGATTTTAGTGAAGACGTCTACGAGGGTATCTTGAGTTACCGATACGAGCTAGAGCTGGGGTTCCTTGTGACTACCAATCTGGAACCATCAGACCTTTCACCACGGTTAGCAAGCCGTATGAGACATGAGGGAAGGGTGACCGCGTTAAACTGCTTAGGAAAAGATTGGAGACTGTAATGACTTTAGATCAACTGCGATTTGGCGAAATAGATAAGCCTGTTGAGGAGTTAGTAGAGGAAGGGCTTAGAATCCTGATGGAAGCAAAGGAACTTTACAAGCCAGTGAAAACTTATGTCCTTACTTCTGGGGGCAATGATTCGACCACGCTGATGCACCTAGTTAAACCGTATGTGGATGGTGCGGTCCATATCAATACGGGCATTGGTATACCCGAAACATCCGAGTTTGTTCGGGAAATCACTGCATATTTTGAGCTTCCCCTTATAGAACTTGTGACTTCGCCAGAAGTCTATCGGGGGATCGTGTTGGGCAAGCAGGAAAATAAACAGGGGTTTCCCGGCCCATCAATGCACAACATTACTTACAATGTGCTAAAGCAACACCGAATTGGGGAACTTCAGCGTGATTACTCCAAGCGAGGTGAACGGTTGCTCTTGGTGAGCGGTGTGCGTTCACAGGAGTCACAAAGAAGGATGGTGAATATTGGAAAGAATGAACACCAACCACCACCCAAAAATACCAATCGTTTAGCGTGGGCAAACCCGATCGTTCACTGGACTTCCTTTGATATGAACAACTACCGCAGGGCATTCCAAGTTCCCAGAAGCCCTGTGGCCGATAAAATCCATATGTCTGGCGAATGTCTTTGTGGGGCTTTCGCTAGGCCAGACGAACTGAAAGAGATTGAATTCTGGTATCCAGAAACAGCGAACTACATTAAGTCCCTACAAGCAGAAGCTCTGGCAATGGGGAAGAAGTATCCCTATTGGGGACACAGAGAAGGGGAACGCCCAAAAACCACTGGGCCGTTATGTTCAGACTGTCTGTTCAACATGGATGAAATACCAGTAAAGGAGTAGCAATGACGCAACTGAAGTTTTATGCAGACGGTTTAACGTACTCAAAGGAACATGATCAGGATCGACTGAAGTCCCAACTCTCAAGGGTAAGGAGACTGATGCGCGATGGAGAGTGGCGGACGCTGACTGAGATACAACAGGTAGTGGGTGGATCAGAAGCAGGTATATCTGCAAGACTGCGTGACCTCAGAAAAACACGGCACGGGAGTCACGCGGTTGAAAAGAAACGAGTTGGTGATTCC
>Ga0208180_1000500_pt1 | contig 32632 bp, 16 predicted proteins | sample MalvireepMed_s16_FD_184241 | JGI IMG/M metagenome (GOLD analysis project Ga0208180, IMG submission 184241) | Marine viral communities from the Global Malaspina Expedition - Malaspina viral metaG DeepMed_s16 (SPAdes) (version 2) | ecosystem: Environmental > Aquatic > Marine > Oceanic | place...
TATGGGGATGGGTTAACGCCATGAAAGAAGCGAAAGACCAAATAGCGATGATTAAGATAGACGAAGGGATGAAGGGGTTTGACCAAGCAATGAGGGATGTGGAGTTGGGATTCCGAGAAGTAGGAACTCTCGGGCCGGATATGGCGGCAGGGTTACATGCTATAGATATGGGCATGCACGGTTCAGCGAAAGTTAGAGAAAAGGCAACCCAAGAAGCTAAACGAAGCTTTGCTTCATATAATAAAACTATACAGGAAGTATCTAAAGAATCTTTAAGCCTAAGCACTTTCTTTACCAAGATTCCAGAGAGTTCTTTAAGGACTTTTGCGAAACTAAATGATATACCTTACGAAAAACTTGAGAAGCAGATAGTAGACCAAATTGAGGCAAACAAAGCGGCTGCGGAGTCTACTAGAAAATTGAATGCGTCCATGCAGATGGCAGAAGATATAAATAGGAGCATGGCCAGCATAGACTCTGCGGTATCCAGTGCTACTGCGTCTATGCATGAATTCGGCAACGTAATAGACGCAATATCAGGAAAAGGTAAGGCTTTTGATTTAGAAAAGGGGGTTATTAGCAGGCCGGGTCTTTTAGCTAGGGAAGAACGGTCGCAGGGTGGAAGAATGGATAGGGAAATTGCGTCAATAGCCAGCATTCTTCAAGGGCGTAGAAACGAACTTCAAACGCAAGCTTCAGAAGAAATGAGGTTGCTATCTCAAGTAACAGATGCCGTAATTGCTTCAAGGGCTGAAATTGCCCGACAGGGTGCGACTGGAAAGAAACCAGACGAAGTTCTGAGAGAAGAACTGGAAAGAAGAGCCGGTCCTCCAGTGGGACCACGAAGTCCAGCACAACAGGATGCTGTAGACAAAATTATGGCCGGGATAAAGGGTGCTACGAAGGACAAACTGGGGGAGGCAATAGGAGGGCCGGGCGCACCCGGCGACATGGATAAGATTATGAAGGGCGCCGAAAGGGATATAAAGAGGGAGCTTGATACGCTAAAAAGATTGGCCAAATTTATTAATGCTGCCACAAAAGAATTTGAAAAAGCCTACTCTGCCAGAGCGAAGCTTGAAATGGAGCTTGTAAAGGAAACGAAAAAGCTTGTTGATTTGCAGAAAGAACGATTTGTAAAAATGAAAAAGCTTCGTGCCGGTGGGGGTGTTGGTGCGGGTTCTATAACTCCAGAGGAATCAGAAGCCTTCTTCCAAAGAAAGCAAGCTGCCGCTTTAGGTGGTGTTGGAATGCAGGGCTTAGCGCCGGGTGGACAAGTTGATGTTGGGGCGCTTAGCAAAAAGTTTAGAGACTTGGGTAAGTCTATAGCAGAAAATCAGAAAAAGTTAGGCCAGTCTAGTTCGATGGCTGAATTAGGAAATCAGAACCATTTAGAAAGACAAAGAGCTTTAATTGAGACCATTAAGCAAGAAGAGACTCAGAGAAAAGTTTTAACCGACGTTATAAAGGATTTTCAAAACGTACAGCAAAGAACCGCCGCGTTACAGGAGAAGATAAATCAACTAAACCAACAGGCCGCAAAAAGGCGCAGCATGGTAGACCAGTATGCCGGTGCTACCGATGAGTCTAGAGCGGAAATGGATAGAGTTGCGGACATGGCAAGAAGGATTGCCGATGGAACTGAACAGTTTTCAAATGTTCCACAGGAAATGCGTGGACAGGTTATCAGCTTCATACAGGACATGGCAAGCCAAGGCGGGCCAATAGGTGATAAATTCATGGGGGCGGCTGGCGATATTAGAGTTCAGACAGCTAGGGATTTAGGTATAAATCTAACCGCAGACCAAGAAAAGCAGTTGAGGGCGCAGCCAACATCAGAGGTACAAAAGCTTACCGAGGCGGTTGATAAAGCCTATAAAGATGCTATTAGCCTTCAAAATGAGGCTATCATTGGCGGCGTGAAAGACACAATAGATAGGCTTAAGGCAGCAATAACAGATTTGAGCATAAACGTTGCGACTGAGTTGAAAAAGGTTCTTTTGCAAGAGGATATCGCAACAGGAACAGAAGAATCCAGACAGTTGGTGATAGCCAATAGGCATCTTACAAGCATAGTGAATTTACTAACCAACTTGAATAAAGAGTTTGGAATTGATGTTGAAGACCCGGCTGTCATAAAAGAAATGAGCGGTATTCCGGCGGCTATAGACCGTCACGAAACGGCGGTTAGGTCAGCAGGAGTATTTTTACAAGCTGCCGTGCGGCAGGGTAGCGAAGAGGTGCACGCATCCCGTGGTACGTTGTCGTCGTCGGTCGGCGGGCCTTCTTGGCAGCGGACGCAAGGGTTTGGATTTAATTCTTTCCGAGTCGCAAATACTGCTCAAATTAGTGGTCTCACGGAGGACGAACGAAGGGGTAGTAGGGTATTAGACACTAAGGAAGGTGCGAAGAAATTTATTGAGGCGAGAGCAAAAGAGCAGGTGCTAGGAACCCTTAAGGCGCAGGGGGTTGATATGGCGGGCATAGACGCGAGTATGAAGCTAAACGATATTACAAGAGAGTTGAAAAAAGAGGGAAGGTTAAGCGAGAAAGGTTATCTTCTAGACAAGAAGGGCCAAGCTACTGGCGTTAAACCAGCAGATATTACCAAGATGGTGGAGATAATTCGTGACTTGAAGAAGGAGGTTGAAACTGAAAGTGAAGGTAGTGGCATGCGAGCGAGTGTTCTGGGGGATGTCGTTGACCCGAGAAAGCCCGGACTTCGAGCGCCTTGGGGTTCGAGGGCTATAGGCAGCGACTCATGGGCGCCGTCAGCCACCGTCGACACCGGGCTTATAGACGCAAGAATAGCGGCGGTTCTAGGTCAAGAGGGGATGAAGAGGAGGAAAGCGGAAGGTAGATTGTTTGATACGCTGGAAAATAAAATTACAGCGATAATGGGAGGAAGGTTTGGGAGCGAACAACGAGCGGAGAGGGTGAGGAAGTCGGGGTTGGGGGCCGAGACGAGGGAACAGTACATGGAACGCCGCGAGGCACTCAAGAAAGAACTTACGGGGGATTATGGAGCAGACCCTGAGAAGCGGGCAATTGTTGAAGGACTAACGAAAGATGATACTCTCAGTAAAGTACAAACGCAAAGACAAAAGAACACTGATGCCATCAAGTCCAACACTGATATGATAGATGCAAATAATAAACTTTTAGACGCTATAAAACTAGAACAGGATAAAATCAAAGGGGATGTGCCCGGTGCTGGACGAAGCAGCGCCGCTCTCGATGTTCCGCGAGGCAAACCCGGCGAATTGCCCGGAGGAATGCCCAGCGATGCCATAGTGAGTACTGACCTCCCCGACCCTTCACTGCAAGATAGGGTCAATAAGTCGTTCGACACCATTGGTAGTGCGTATGTCCATGATGTGCATGTCGAGGCGGCAATAAATAATCTGTTAGGCGGTGGTGGTGGCGGCTCTTCTTCAGAGATGGATGTATCTGGGTCACAGGTAACCTTGTCAAACGAGGAATCTTCCGCCCTTGCTTCAACAAAAGAAATGGCGGATGCAGCAACCACTAAGGGTAGTATATGGGTTAAAATGAAGGGTTGGGGTAAGGATGCTTTGAACTTCGCTGCGCAGCAAACGCCAGTAATCAGAGACATTATAAGCGCCCAGAAACTGACGGATGTCGGGTCGGACATCATTGGTCCGGTGGGTGGTAAACCAGTGACGACCCTAACGGAACAATACGGGCCAGAATTCATTACCGAGGGGCTGCGGTCGTTGGGGGAAACGCCCGGTCCAGTGAGTCACGCAGTCACGGACTCGATAGTGAAGGCGCTATCGGAGGAGGAGGAGGGGGGGGAAACGCCTACGCCGGGAAGCGTCGAGGCGGCTGCTGCGGCGGCGGCGATGGCGCCGATTTCGCCCGAGTCGGCTGCGGTGGCTGCGGTGGAGGCGATGAGGAAGGCGATGATGGCGGCGCCCGGAGGAATGCAAGGGTTAATGGCTGGTCTGCCACTTCCTCTACCTGTGACTATAGCTGGCTTTGGAGCGGGTGGTTTCGGTGACATGATGGGTGGTGCTGGTCTTGGTGGTGCTAGTGGTGGCATCATGGGTACGGGCATCTCGTGGAATCCTTTGGATTGGATAGGGAAACCCTTTGGTCTTGGTAGTGCTGATGAAGGCCCCGGCCCGGCTGAAAGAGCAGGGGCTAAGATGGGCCTAAGAAGCAGAGTGGCTGGACCGGGCGGCTTTACACCGGCGGGTAAAGGCGTGGGTCATCCCGACATGGAGAAGTGGACGAAGTCAATGACATCCCTAAGTACCCAAATGGGGGCATTTACAGAAGCGTTTCAGGGCGGAATGGTTTGGACAATTGAAGGTACGCACGACATTAATGTCAACCTGAACGGAGCCGAAGTATTTGGAACGCTATCCGAAATGTTCTCGGGATATGTTATGAACAAAACGGGCGATGCAATCAAAGAATATCTCAAAACGTTTATGCCCCAGTTAGGCATTCTTAGCGGCATAGGCGGACTTCTTGATGGAGGAAGGGATTAGATAAAAAAATGGCAATAGCACCATCGGGTCTTATAGGATTGGTCATACACGGTGCGGCGGAAGCCTACACTCAGGAGATGATTCCAGACGGTGAGCATAAGGAATACGGCTATTGGCGCAGTAACTACCATAAGTCAGTTCGCTCAAACTTCGACATACTCGATTTTAGAGTTGAGAACGACCCAGATGCCACTTTCTCCCGCAAGATAACAACGAGTGGATTTTCCCAGTGTAACGGCGTTGGGCTTCCCAACACATTACAGTTGCAACTAGAAGAGACTACTCTGGATTGCATTTGCTTGCAGGAAGCAGACACAAATCCCTCAGTAGATTATGATTCAGGCTCAAGTACGGCTGATAACTCAAGTTGGATAAATAACAGTGCGTATGACCCAACGAACTGTAGCTCTTCCGCTGCCGATGTAACGGCAAAATTCTTTTCGGATGGCACTACACTTAAGTTAACCGTAGCCGGGTGTGCTTCTGTCGGGACATATGCGGTGGCTTCTGTTAATTCATCCTGCACTGAATTTACCTTTACTGGTGTCGATTTGACCGGGTGTTGCGGCGGTGGTGATGAAACCGGTAGCACATTCAAGGTTGTTGCTGACGCCACAAGCACGCCCGGAACAGACGGTTTACTAGATGAGTCTAGTGGCAGAACATTCACAGTCGTGGGTTCTGGAATTGTTCAAAAGGCCGGTACTCAGAAGGATGCTTTCGGAAGTGAATCTCCCCAAGAAAGAGTTTTATACCTGCCAGAGAATTCTTATGTAATTGCCGACAGTGGTGGTAAAAGCGTATGCAATGCCTTCACCCTGTTTGCTTCCTTTGTCCCCGATGGGGATAACGCGGGGAAGATAATTGCTTCTAAATTCAAGGAACAGACGGCGACCTTTGTTTTGGGTACAGATGACTTAGGAAAAATATACGTTCGTGCTGACAAGTTTGAAGACGGGACAAATAGCGAATTTATTGCTAGGTCTCAAAAACCTTACCACCAATATAAATACCCAATTCAAGCCGTAGCGGTTAAGGGAACCGGGGTTGGGGGCGGTGAAAGTAATCTTAAGCTATACATCAATTGTAATCTAGAATCCAGCACCCCTGATTTCACCCGCGTCTGCCCCGTGGCTAGAAAGTCCGACAAGATATGGGTGGGAAGAACTGAACGAAGAATTGGTAAGGGTGATTTCAAGGGTTGGATTAATGAGCTAGGAATTTCAAGTAAGCCCTTATCTTCTGGAGATATTGATAAGCTCTGCTGGGATAGAAAACAGCTTACTAACTTTTTGCAGGAGACCACAAGCGTATACTCCAGCGGTGGAGCTTTTGACAACTCGTTTAAGGGCGCTTATAATATCAAAGATGAGACATACGTACAGTTTACGGTTGAGTCTGGAGGGGGCGCATTTGACACCGGTCTATGGGGGCTTGGTAACTTTGCCGTTTCTTCCGTAGCCTCATTCCCACTTAGCAACGTCGATGCAAACTTCTGGCAATTGTCGCCGGAACCCAGTGGTATTGAGTTGGACTTATGGGTTAGGCACGACACCAGTCATAGTGGATGCTTCCTAACTGCTAGTATCTCAAAAGAGCCAAGCCTTAAAGGTATAACCAACCTACAATGGAACAGCGGAGCGTATCTGCTAGGCTCTGGTGTTACTGCTAAAAAGATTGAATCTGACGGAAGTCGAACAACCATCCCTGACGGCGGCGCTCAGGCTAAGGCATCACTTGTCTTTGGCGACACCGAATTTAACAGCGTTAACAACGGAACTATTACTCTTACAGACCATGAGGGGATAAGCAAGGGATTTAAGATTAAGAATGATTACACGGCTCTTGCAGCCAACAACGAATTTGAAGCTGGAGGCGTAAATACTGCTGCTGCCGCCAACTTTGTAGATATAGTTAACGATAGTACCTACGGCTTTAATGGAACAATAGTAGCAGCCGATAATGGCTCTGGTAGCGTAACATTAACACAGGCCGCTATTGGCACTATTGGGAATACCGACATTGTTTATACCAACAGTTTTGACAATGTCTTGGAATCTGTTCCGTCCAGCGCAACGGCCACAATTGTGTTTGGTGATACCGAATTCGATGATGTCAATAGTGGAACTATTGCTCTAATAGATTACACGGGCGTAACCAAGACTTTTAAGATTAAGAATGATTATTCAGCAATTCCAGCCAACGGAGAGTTTGAATCTGGCACTTCTCAAGCTGCCGCCGCTGAAAACTTTACGCACGCGGTAAATAATCGACACAGCGCTGGTTTTGATGGAACAATAGTTGCTGTTAATAACGGCTCCGGTAGCGTTACTCTAACGCAGGGAACGGCTGGGATTACCGGAAACACTGCGATAACATACGCCGCCAGTTTTGCGAGCGTTCTAGAGGCCGGTTATTCTACTGAGTTCGCTGGAGGTGACGGTGGTGCGATTCCGCTTGCTTTTACCGGTGGTAAGATGGCGTCTCATGTTGGCGGGGCTGGAATTCAAAAAATTACGCTACAGGGACTCTTCCAGAAAAATTGGGGATTCAATGATTTTGACGATACTAATGAGCTTAACTTGTCTGGTAAGGAAAGCCTGAAAAGTGACATAGACGAGCACAATCTTAATCTGACACTATATTATCCCGCCGCCACAGGTGACGGGGCTTTTGATGCCGAATTTAAGATATATAAAGCGAAGGTAAACGCGCGTTCGTTTAGAACCTTTAATCATTGGGCAAATGATAAAACCCTATATGTTTCTGGTTCAACAGCAACGGCAGCAAGCGGAATAGCCGACCTTTATATGGAAGCTAGCCAAGCAACTCAAAGCATGGACCTGTATTTGCACATGGCGAAAGGGTCGTCCATGCTTGGTAGCTCTGCATTTTCTGGCACTTCGACAATGCTTCAGAACAGTGGAATTAGCCTCTATGTTGATGGAAACATTCCAAACGCACAGATGAACCTGTTCTTGAAAACTAAGGTTCCTACATCTGTTAATAATAACCAGAACCTGTTCCTATACGCCGCAAACAACCCGTTCCTTAGTGGGCAATACGATACCCTAAAGCTATATCTAGAAGCCAGAGATGACGGCAAACGAAACGCCAGCATGAACATGGTGTTCCCGCAGGTTGCTCCGGGTAAATTTAATGACCGTAGATTACTGTATACCAAGGGTATTCAGCCCCATACAGCTAGTACTATGGATTTATTCCTGTGGAACGCCCAGTCAGGAATAAATAACAGTCAAGAGCTTTATCTTAAAACTGTTGACTCTGTTAAAAGCAGCGGTTCCATGAACATGTTTATTAAACCGAATAGCCCCCAGTTTCTTACTAGCTCACGCTTTGGTTCAACCGCTACAATTATACAAAATAGCGGAATTTCACTCCATGTGCATGGCAGGGAAACAATATCTCCCATAGCAACCAAGGCAACCGCAACATTGCAGTTTAGCCCTACGGATTGGAGCAACACCAATCGCGCAACCATCAGCCTAACTGACGTTTATGGTGTAAATAAGACGTACATGATACGAAATGATTACGGGGCTGATTCAAGCAACAACGAGTTTAATGCTGGTGCTGCTAATACAGTTGCTGCTGACAACTTTGCGGTTACTATTAATGGCTCTTCTGGGCACAATGGAAGTATAATAGCTATAGACTCTGGTAATGGTCTTGTTGTTCTGCAACAGGCAACTACCGGATTTGGAGGTCATACGCCTATTATTCGGAGTGATGATTGGGACAATAACACGAGTATTAATGCCCCGACTACGTTCGTTGGAGGAATTAGCACGGGTATTAAGCAAAATGCGACGGCTAGATTTACATTCGATTCGTCAGATTTTGACAGTGTCAATGGAGCATCGGTAACATTAATTGATGCAAACGGAACTAGTGTAACTTATACAATAAAGAATGATTACTTGGCAGACCCCGGAAGCGATGAATTTAATGCTGGAGCTAACAGGGGTGCGGCTGCGGAGAACTTTGCTCAAGCAGTAGATAGTGCAAATGGTCATTATGGAACAATCCATGCGCTAGATAGCGCTGGTGTTAGATTTACAAGTGGTGGATACGATTTCTCAGATGGAGTAGTGGTCTTCAAGCAAGAAACTCAAGGAGATATAGGCGAAACGGAAATTACCAACACCGCAACCTTTAATAGTGTTTTGGTTGGAAGTGTCCCGGCAAGATTTAGCGATGGGTTGAATGCTGGAATGTCGCTTGTTATGCCCAATACCGTTGGCAGCGGAATTAATAATACAACCCTTTATGTCAAAGGTTATGAATAATGACAGTTCAATTTACAGACAAAAATGGCATTGCAAATAAGCTAATGCCAGCCCCCTTTGTCACGATTTCCAAAGAATATGAAAAGGCTGGCGATGGAGAAATGCTGGGGTGTACCTACGCCATTACCCTAAGTGGTACTATGGTAGCTTATAAAGGCTCCCCAAAGTCAGATGGCAGCTTTATAACCATAGATATAAATGAGGATATACCTTTAGCACCAGACAAACACAAATCTATTCTTAATAAGATGAAGGCAATTTCAGATTTATTCTCTTCCGACAATGATGGCGGATTGTTAGAAGTTGATTTTGAGGACGGTTCAGACGGATTTTCTGCTCATGTTAACATAGAAGGGGTCGATTTTGGAGACGGAGGCAACCTAGTACAAAAAGCTGAATACAGTATTAGTTTGAGTGCAAACATACTTTATGGGCCAGCAGGTCAAGTAAGCGATAATGAGCAATTCCCATATCATATCCAGAGTGCAGATGAAAGCTGGGAGATAACAGAAGGGGATGGAACCGCTATAATCCTATCTACATCGGGTGTCGCTGACATAAAGAAGATTTACCAACTAACACACACCATGAGCGCTACCGGTAAGCCCAAGTGGGATGATACTGTATCCATTGGAAAATTAGAAAACGTGGAGGGCGGTGAGGCGTGGCAGCAAGCCCTGTTGTACATCAGGGATAAGATAGGAAGCCCGGTTGGTACTGCCGGGGGTGTTGCTGGAGGATTCTCTACAGAACAAGACTTTGATAATCCAGTTAATACCAGCATTATTGGCATATATGGAATGAACCTGTATGGATATACGGGGTGGGATTATGGCAGAACGCAAACCATAGACAAAAAGGCTGGAAGCGTCAGCATTACGGAAACTTGGACATTGGCGCCCGCAACAAACGGGGTCAAAGAAACGCTAGATATTCAAATTAGCCAAACAGATGACACCGATAGTTCAAATTCAACAAACCAAATTACAATCAGTGGCACAATTAAGGGAATGGTCGAAGCGGTAAGCGAAAATTCTTCGACTAAATATGCTGAAACTGACGCAAATGAAACCAAATACACTGTTGCTAGAACCAGACTGGCACTAATTCTTCCCTTGATGGACAATATAGTCAAAGCCACAGCAAACACCTATATTGGCGCTGGCGCTGGAACTTTTTTCTCGGCTTTGCCTGATAGTAAGACACTAGGGATAAATGTCCCACAGGGTGAGATTACATATAGTTTTGTTTACAGCGACAAGGGGCAATCATACTTTGGTGACGGAGTGCAGGATTCGTCCTTTAACGTAAGTGAAACACGACCGGGACATGTTCTGGCTGTTACCCCGGTTATGGGTAGAATTTATGGACCTGTGATACAAGACGGCGGAACTCAAACTGAATACAGGCGCTCTTTTAGCCTTGACATCACGGTAAATAAGAAGAAATGGGGGCTTACTAATAACGCCCTTAGTTTAAGAGTCAAGTTGTTCGACCTCAAACCGAGTAATTTTGGCCAAATTGCACACGCAGACCAAGGAGTAGACCTTCACCCAGCCGGGTGTTTGGATGCACCCTTTAACCTTGCCGATGTTATTGCTTGTAATGGTGCTGGCGGTAGAACAATTATGGAACAACTGTTGGATGTAATTGAAGCTTGCGCACCAGACCCAACCGTCGAACTCAATGTGCTAAAAATGAGGGTGGCTTCTCCCCCCACGGAAAGCTGGGATATAGAAACTGGTAAATATACCTATAGGACAGAGTGGATATACGAAACAAAAGATTCTGAATATCCACTATTAACTTCCGCTTGGCTGGGAGGAGTACTGTAATGCCCGCAGGAGTATTCGACTTAATAAAGCAGCAAACCTTTTTTGGTGCTTCTGTAATTAACTGGAACATTAACTTGGGTTATAACTCAAGTCCGACCCAGCTTAATCTTAATTTGGTTAACGACAAAAGCAACCAAGAACTCCCCAACGGCGCCAACAGGGGATTTAACGGCGGTCCTGACGGTGAAGGATATCATTGCAGAAAGACGAAAGCGGCAGATACGGCGCCCACAGCTATAAGAGCAGGTAAATACCCCGCAAACGACTTTAACAGCACGGCAGCAAACGTAATCTTACATCCGCCCCATTATGAGGCAGGATTTGGCAGGGGAACTTTGCCAAGATATGATTTTGGAATTCAGGCAATGGTTGATGCGAGAAGAAAGACCCTGTACGAGCTTGGAGATTATTTTTGCCCTCCCCCGGTGGGAACACCGGTATGGTTTAACTACTACTTGTTTGATTCTACCGATGCTAGAGCGGGTTTTCCCGTTACCCTACAAACGTCATACCCATGGAATGTCGGTAGTTTTAATGGGATATTTACAGATTATACGATGAAGACTTCTACTGGCGGTGAATCCATCAGTGTAACCGTACAAGACCCTCGTTTAATATTGGAGGGGGTTCAGGTTATTCTCGACGGACACAGAAGAACGCTGGCCCCCGGAGACTTTTCAAAAGGGGTGATAACAAGCCCATATACCAGAAGGTATCAAGACGGATACGCTGGCTATTACAATATGTTAAACGTTTTTGGATACTACGAAAACTTCTTCAAATGGAATAACGAGTACAGCAATAGATTCACGGCAGACAGTTCAGAGCTAGACGATACGTATGCGCCTTGGATTCCAGATACGCCCGGCTTTGGCGTAGCCGATATTAACGAAGCTGGGATGAAGTTTTATGACCCGCGCGCTAGACTCCATGCACAATTTCTTCCACCTGCTGGTCTAATTGTCTCGCAAGGTCCGGGCTGGCCCGGAATATTCCCTGCCCTGCAACATATGTTAATGGGTCACCCAGACGCTGTTTATACCAACAACCGTCCGGGTTTAGTTTGGCAAGTTGCCGACCCTGAAAAACGCATGCTTAATGAAGATTTTGGTGGGCCTGTATATTACCTACCCAAAGCAACAGTCCCGCCAGTGCCGCCTCTTACCGGTCATCTTGCCAACGAACTGAGCACGCCCACAAACCCCTATCGTTATAAAGTAGACCTGTCGGAGATGAAGAAGCTATTTGAAGATACGGTTATAGGCGGCGTACCCGGACCACTTCCGAGATATTACAGGGTTAAAGCTTCTAGTATGAATCTATTGGAGCTTATAGATAGTGTTTGCAAGGCTGCAAATGCAGATTTCTTCGTGGAGCTTTTGCCCGACGTAGACCCTCTTGGCAATTTTACTGATGATAGTTTCGATGGTGTCATAAAGATTTACGTGAGGCTAAAGCAATTCAAGCAAGAAACGAACATAATCGCCTCGTACATTCGAGGAGCAGAAAATTCAACAGGACCGGTTCCGGGTACTAACTATGCACTAAACAATCCCCACATTCCGCCGGGGCTGTTCCCCCACGTATGGTTTAATAGATTGGTATCTCACGATGTAGGAAAGGAGCTTCCAAACAACGCTCTTGGTAAGGTTGTTATGGGGGCGCCGAAGACCCGAGTTGTTGGGGTTAAAGAAATGGGGATAGACTTTGTCAGGGAAGAACTTTGTGCGTGTGAAAGTGCGGCTGGCGTCCCCATCCCCGGACTTACAACGCAGGGAACCTGTATTCCACCACCAGTACCACCACCGATACCGCCAGCGGCGGTGGATAACACATGGAACTGTCTCAGAGAGATTCAAGAGTTTGATGGAGTAAGGGGGCCAAACAACCATACCGCCGACCCCGCTGCGTGGTTCAATTCTGGTTACAAACACCACAGATGGAATGAAGAGTGGAGAAGATTTGAGGACACTTGGGAGAAAACGAATAAGAGAGTAGAAGATTTTGTTGGAAGAAGATTCTGGGATGTAAAAAATGAACAGTGGGATTATATTCAACAAGATATAGAGAATGATAACTGGAACGCGGAAAGCGAATTTTTTAGGTTTAATATTCACGACGGCTGCTCCCCGTTAGATGCAAACGGGAATATAGATTTTGCTGGCGGTGAAACAAAACCGTGCGGAGTGTTTGTAAATGATACTGACGGGGACGCTCCCGGTTCTAAGAATACGAGTTTTGTCGAAGACCACAGAATCGACATCTTCCCGGCTTGGGGGTTCGCTCCCAAATACTTCCAGCACACAATTACTGGCATGAGTGGGCCAGAAGATGTGACGATAACCAATCTCAAAAAGGGGATTAAGGGCGAATTTGATAGCATGAATCCATACTGGGACTGGCACGCCTTGGCTGGATTGCCCGGTATATTTGAGTTTGTTATTTATGACTTGGAAGACCCGAAAGCTGCTGAAATTCTCCCCAACGGGGGGGCGCCGCTAATAAAGGCGGAAATAGAAAGAGAAAATAGCGCCGCAATAAACTGGGGTGTTGACACTTTTACCTCTGTACAAGAGTGTGTGAGATACAAGTGTGAAAACGACCCAGACGGCAGGACATGTGTTCCGAAATGGCAAGACAATATGCTTCATCCCAAGAAAGTATACGCAGAGTATGAAAATAATGTCTTTACTTTCAGTGAAATCCAAGCCGGGATAGAAGCTTGGAACGATGCTGTTAACGGGTGTGGTGCGCCGGGAGTCGTGAAGGGTATTAGTCGTTTCGGTTTAGAAAGGCTTAGGCATTTGAGCGGTCTGGACGACGATGATTATCGAAGAGTAGTTACTGGTGCGCCAATAAAGCACGATACCGGTAAATGTATGTCAAGCGCAGCTGACGACGCGGTTCCGGTTCCCACGACTGCATATGGCGCGGCCAACTGTACAGCAACTTGGATTCCCGATGACCCGCAAAGGGAAATGGGGGCAACAGGAGTTCCGAGACAGATTAAGAGAAATGGGAAATTTAAAGAGCCTTGTTCCAAGGGTCGGAACATACAGGTAGACATGCGAGACATTGGCTATCAGGCAAATGATGGAATCCATTTGGCTACAGTTACCGAGCTTAGACATGCGTTAATCGGCCAGAGTGAATGGATGGATTATATCAGGAGGTTTGACAGCCAGTTTTCGCTTGACCTACACTTTGACCCCAAGGATAAAAAGGGTAATCCGGGTAGCTGGATTGCTCAGGTAATGGGGGCGAGCCATATTGCCGCATCAGCCCCCGCAGCCGGTCCTGCTCCCGGTGGAGGAACATCTCCGGTTGTTCTCAATGCGAATACGGGTCAAGGCGTCTTAATAAACCATGTTGGTGCTGACCTAGACAACAAAAAGAAAATTCATGACAGAGCTTATGAAATAGTTAAAACCGTGGCAACCGACTGGTACGGTAAGAAGTTCTTTGTGCCTCTGCCATATGACCCACAGATGAGAACAGAATATTCAAAAAGAACACACGGCGATGACGACGGCCTGATTGCCTCGTTTAATGTCACAAACTCTTGGGAGATTGCAGAGGGTGGTTGGGTAGAACCTAAGCTTGGTGGAGTTTTCAATGTTAGTGTTGGTGGGGTTCAGTTTAACTTGAATGGACCTGCACACCAGAAGGATGTTAAGTACCCATACGACCTGTCATTCTGGAATGATACCGGTCAAATGCAGCCATTCTTGGTTTACCCATATAAGGTATGGCAACATATTAAAGAGTCAAAAACAGAAGAAGTTCTTTACTTACCAACCGACCCAGTTTCCGATGATTTAGATTTGGGTTGTGTGAAGTGTGACGGTAATGCTTGGAGTACCAACACCGAAGACCCTCCCACCAATGCAACTGGAGACGAAGCCAACGGTGGTCCGTGGAGCAGCGAACTTGATTGCAGACATTTTAACGAGAATAGTGTACTTAATAATGGCAATTTTGACAACGACAACATATGCAATGTTTTCAGACGGGATGAAACATCTGAAATAATAAAGTTGGAATTTGCTCCTCTTGATTTTAGCGAATTAGACAGGAATAGTTATTACATTGAACAAGAAAGAGATGACGATATAGCAACCCCGTTCTGTTTGGACGAGACGATATCGGGCAGGGAGGCGTGTACAAACGTAGTCCCCGGCAACAACGATAGAGACCCCTACGCATTCTTAACTCCTGATGGAATGTGGGGGAGTGCGCTACTTGAAAAGAATACTACTAAGCCATCTGCTTGGATTACGAATAGCGCTTATCTAACAAGGGTATGGGTTAAGGCCAGTGTAGAATCAGAAACATACTGGATGCACTCTGATATATACAGGTATGGGAGAATCGTACCAGATTCAACCAGCGGCACTACGTGTGAGGGTTCGGCGTTTGGAGGCAGCATTAATACTAATGTAGCTGAGCAGAACGCCTGTAGCCAGCTTAGACCGTTTGCTCTTATATCAACCGATAGTGCTGTTAGATATGATAAAAACTCAGTAATTGGCCCGTCTGCTTGGACTGTCGGAAGTGCGTGGGTAGCCGTCACTATGGACTCCTCAACAGGTCTGCAAACTGGCGGCGCTCTTGGAGCAACAACCCCAGCGGGTGCTCCTTCTTATGGGTCTTCCTTCTCAATTTATAACGCAATGGCTCCAGCGGCCTATAAGCCGTGGGATGCCGCCGTTCCGCAGATTAGCAATGTGGAATCTTGGGGGCCGTGGTCTGCTGGAGACCATATTGGGAAGGCAGACTTTGAAGAGGATACTTCTTTGACGCCAGAAACATTTGGTTCAATAAAACGCATGGGGGATGCGGGAATATCCAAGGTGGCTGCGGCGGCTTCGGAGTTTACGGACCATGAGCGTGGAACCATAACTATGTGGGGATTGCCAGAATTTCCAATAGGGGCGCCCATTGTTGCGGGTGGTCCATACGTGACAAACATCACAACTGATATGGGCGCTGGGGGTATTAATACCACCTATAGAATGGAAACCTATAAAAGACAGAACCCCGCACAAAGAGATTGGTGGGACGCAGATAGAGACGCTAGGGTCTTCAGGTCGGTAGCACAAAGGCTCAAATCAGAACGAGATAATATCGTACTTCGAAACAGGCCGCAAACGGACTAGGAATTTAATATGGCTAATGAACATACAAAAGGGGGCAGGGGCGCGCCTGAGTACGAATCCCGTCCTCATCATGATATGATTTCGGCTGACATGGTTGATTATACTCAGCCAAGACAGGGCGAGGATGGAACATATCTTAGCTCATGGCGACCATTATATATGCCGAGCGTAGTTTCTCAGACTATTGGTTCGACCATGAGGGAATCTTCGGCGGGCTGGGAGGGCAAATCCTGCGTAAGCATGGATGCATTATTTGTCCCATACGGTGGTGTCTATGTGTCTGGGATAACCTTGAACCATCCAGACGCTGATAGACCAGACGGATTCAGACTGGCATTATCGACAAATGTAAATATACCAGAATTTAAAGTAAGAAACTACCGAGGGTATAACGCAGACAAGGTGGCCCGAAATCTTCCGACAAGAGAATACCCTGTTGGATGGAATCCAGACGTTGGTGGAACAGAGGCTAACTCAGCAACTCTTAATCCTCTTCATAGAAATGCTAATATTGCCATAGTACATAGAGGCAGTGGATTAAACTACATTGAAGACCTGTCTCCGTTAAAATCAACCTCCGAAAGAGACCGGGCAGAAGACCCAAGGGCTATAGCCCTAAGAGGCCCCGTTATGATTGCGGGATGGGGTTTTGACACGGCGGGATTTCCTGTTCCAAACGCGGCCCTTGATGCGGATGAGACTATCCCGGTTCAAGACCGAAACAGTACTGATAAACAAGACTTTATAGATGACCATACGTGGAGAATGGATAAATGGAAGGTCGGTCCTCTAGATGTAAAATGGGATAGAGAAAGAAAGGTGTGGGCTACCGGCGGCGCTGGAACGGACATAGGACTTCTTCAGGCTGCTAGATGTTTCAATTTTGCGGGTTGGACTCAGCCTTACGACACATGCTTAGATGGAAATCCTCAGTGCTGCTTTACTGATGAAAGCGGAATGGGTGTGCCCGAACCCCCATTCTATGGCGGGACGACCGCAGAATTTCAGACCTGTTGTCCCGGCTCAAGATGTAGGGGTAAACAGTGTGCTACTAACTATTGGACTTGTGATTCTTGTGACAATATTTCTATCTGCGTAGCAAAGTCAGTCGTCGGTCCTGCGTTAGAAAAAGACACCGGAACAGGAACTCAAATATTTCTTGACGACGTAACGTGTTTGCGCAAGGCGATAACAGGTCTAGGAATATGCAAGGGGCCTAATGGTAACACTTTGCCACAATATAGAACAAGGCAGGATTGCAACCCCCCCGGCGCAGGAACCGGACGAATTTGGGTTCCTTCTCAGGGCAACACAATACATGTCATGATTTCACAGGACTTAGATGAAGCGTTTGCAGGAAACCCTTCGCTTAAACCAGATTTGCCTAATTTGACACCACCCGGCCCGGCAACCGGACCACCCGTTAACTTTAATGGTGCAGAAGTAGTAAAGATTAGCGATGTTGTGTTTACAGACCCGAAGTGTGTAGCCGCTAAATGTCCCGGTTATATAGAAATAGCCCCCGATACTGGTATTCCCCCGCAGAACAGGGGCTTGTCTGCACCCAGTTGGAACGGTTGTCCGCAAAGTGAATTCAATCCCTGTGCGCCACTACCTACCACTTGTCCCCCCGGCTCCGATACGATAGATGAAGAGGGGATGAGGGCTAGGGGTTGTCCTTCAACTTGGAACCCACCGTATTATGTTATAGGTCCGGGGTTAGCATTCCACGACGCTATAGAAATAAGAAAGCCTGTTCAGCCACCAAACGGATATTCAACAGACTCTCCACCAGACTGGGAAGCTGGTCATAAAGAGACCCCAACCGAAACAGATATACAAAAAGCGGTTGTAGAAAATGTATTACTTCATTCGTTAAAACGCTCGCAGTTTTTCTATGGATTAAAAACTGGAAGAACAAGGAAAACCTTGGTGGATGTACGAGCGGGAAGCGACCCCGTGGGCTGCTCATCAGCTAGTGACTGTGGTAGTTCTGGAAAACCAGAGTGTTGTTGTGAAGACCCTAGTACAAGCGGTAGACCCGGCGGTTATGACCCAGACTTTAATAGCGCTTACGGGACTGGCTGCGAGCCAGCAGAAATCTTTGACAACTTCTCTGTTTACTGGATTCTGCAAGCCGAGTTCGAATACAAGAACTTTGCCACAAAGGTTACATGTGACCCAGATACGTTTGAAATAACTGTATGTACTAGAAGAATCCCAATTGAGGGCGGGGTAAGTTGTGAATACTGTCCCGGCTTTACAAGTTGTCTTAGTGGGGATGAAACATCTGGCGTAGGCAGCTTATATTAGGATACTATGAATGGTTCACTCTAATACGGGTATAAATGAAGTAAATTGGAATCCTGACGGACCAAAGAACGCTCCAGATTCTTGGCCCGCCCATCTAAAGTACCCGCCGTTGCCCTGCCATGATGCTACAAGACCTCCTGAAGCCCGAGGCACGTGCGACATTCCCCTGTATAAACTAGAGGCCGACTGCGTACACGCCCGAGGAACTTGGATTCCCCACCATTTTTGGAATCCGGGCGAACCTGAATGTTGCGGGGGTTTTAATTATAACGGCACTGAACAAGAACGGTGTGTATGTGGCCCCGGAACAAACAGGTCGTGTGGAGATTGCCCGCATGATTGCAGGGTCGTAATAGGAAGATACCCATTCGACAATGTTGGTCCGGGCTACCCCGTTTATCTAGCCCCAATTTTTGGCTGCTCTACAGAGGAATATTGCACGAGAGCCGATGACGTATATCCATGGATAACGAACGGGTGTGACTGCTGCGGACCATGTTGTCCCTCTATGATTGGGAGTCGTCATATATATGAGTGGGAGGGAACCGCCACTTTAGATATAGGTAATTGTTACCCAATTATTTCACACGGACAACACGGAGACCAGTCTTCATGTGAAGGTGCTACTATTGATGGAGTTACGGGGACATGGAGAACTACTGATGAAGACATTGTCGCTCCAACTACGGGACAGAGTGGCGTATGTTTTAAAGCTGGACCAGAGTTGGACCTTGGTCAGGTTTTAGTACCGGGAGGTTCTAGAATAATGACCGACGCTCAGCTTGAAGCGGATTGCGATTCCCCCGATGTTTGGGTTCCGATTACCAGATTAAATAGTAGTCCTCCCGGTTGCATCCCGCCAAATAAATGTAGCGATAACTGTGGTGGTTCTCAGATAGGGGCGTGTGAGGTAGATGGAGACATTGTTTTTAATATAAGCAAGGATGAGTGCGCAGGATGTGTCGGCGTTCCCGGCTCTCCCGACCAGTGCGAATGGGTTGATGATGACAAATGCGTTACGCAGCCTCCCTGTTGCGATAAAAGAGGCATGCAGATGTATGCCAAGGAAGGTTTTGAAACACTAAAAGCTCAAATAAGCGGATGCTCTTGTCCCGGTGGCGGTATTTGTGAAACCGACCTTACGTGGTTGGGCGGGGCGGGTCTGCCAATCAGCATATCTCCTTGGGAAAAATTTGGTGGAATAGACCCTTATAAGGAATTGCTTATCGCGGTAGAGGGAAGCGCTAGCCCCCCCGGATTGGGAATAGTAGACGACTTTGTAAAATTGAATACATTTAATCTAGAAGATACATGTGGTGTTTGGGCTGGAACATTTGGCACATGTCCGGGCTGTGGTCATTATGTTGCTCTATACGATGTAGACTGTGCGGGTTGTGGATACACGGCGCATCCTCTAAAGGGAATTTGTGATGACGAAACGGACTGGACTCCGGGTCATAGCCCCGGAGTCGACCAGACGCCATTTAATCCCCAGTGCATAGATTTTCCAGCGATACAGCCCACCCCGATTTGTGTGCATACCTTCGTTGAACTGGTCGGTGCTAACCAGAACTGTAATAAATGCTGTCGAGAAGCTTTCGGTAAACCACATGGAGATTGCGCTGGGCATTGTGAAGACATAAACGGTGGAACAATTTCGGCTGGTGATGGGTTTGAGTGCGCACAGGCTGGTGGAAATTGGATACTGGATTGTGATACCGGTGGCCAGTCTGGTGGTGGTGGTGGCAATCCGGGTATAGGTGGTCCGGGGCAGGGAAGTGGTGAACAACCGCCTGACGACTGTGGGATTAACTGCACCAACGCATCCGGTGGCTACTTTCAGTGTGATTGTGCGGACTCAGCAGAGAAAGCGGCTAGATTTGGTATTCCACTGTGTAAAACGGTTGTGACCGAGTGTGGAAATGCGCAATGTTCGCAGTACGCTTTCGCCGCACCGGGAACCTGTTGCGATTGGTGGACCGTGTCAGAAGGTGGCTGTGACGCTCAAAAGATTGTAAACCGAGGACAGAGGTGCGGAGATGGCACAATGGCCAAGCGGTGCGATTGCTGTGAAGGTTGTCCTAGCTGTATTCAAGACGCAAACGGCGATATGGTAGATGCTGACTCGACATTTGACCGAGCAACTGGAGATTTCGGTGATTGGTGTAACATTCCAGAAGAGGGTCCGGGTTGCAGCGTGGATGTAGCCTCTTGTGGTCCAAATGCAATTTGCCATCCTAATATAGAGTGTAACGGTACTAGCCCAATAGATAAGGGTCTGGGCGCATGCTGTAGCTGCCCGGACAACTGTGTGAATTACCAGTTGGACGAGTGTCCTTATCAACCATGCAGGGACGGTAATGGAGAACTTATCACTAGCGCCCAAGGTAATATGCCACCGCCTTGTTACTGCGGAAATGATGTTAATGGTCTGGTCTGGCATCCTGACCATCCTCCAAAGCCTCTTTACGAGGGGGGTGCTGGAGACTGTAAAGTATTTTGTAATAATCAAGGCGCTCCTTATTGGGCGATGCAGTTATGTCCAAACTTCGACGGCACACCACCAGATGAAGACCCCGGCGATGACCCCGAACAACCCGGCGACGGCATCCCCGGCGACGACCCCGGCGGTGGCGGGGGTGGCGGTGTTGCAAATGAATGTGTGGGATGTGGACAATTATCGCCAAGATTAATACAGGACTGTTCATTTGAAGGTATATGCGGTTGCGGTCTTTCAGACTGGACGGGAAGATGTGACAATCCATGCCCACCTGATACCGGCTCTGTTCAAACTGTCTATTTGGTTTGTCGTCAGGAGGGTTCGTGTAAAGAAGACTGTGATGACCTTGGTATGTCAAGGGAGTGGAGAGGAGAATGTCATAAAAATAGATGCATGGCTAAAAGAGGTGGGGAGATTTGTATTGGAGAAGGAAGCCAATATTGGCCACCAGACCCACCACACGGAGGCAATGATGGTATATTCAGATGGGCTAATCTAGACGAAGGTGGTGACGACCCAACTTGGGGAGATGAAAGTGAATGTCCATGCGGTCCAGTTGACTCCTCCGAAGCGCTTGATTGTACGTGTCAGGGACCGACAAGGGGACAAATTGAGTGTATGGGGGCGACGGGTAGGTGTCAAGGTGGCCCACATCTTGAAGGGGTGGCAGTTGGCGGGACTCTTTGTCAGAACCACTGGCAGGGAACTGATAGATATGCTTGTGGTCACGAATGGTTTACCCCACCTTGGGGATGGCCACCGGTTTGTGGCGGCGGATGCGGTACACACGACTTTGACTTCGGGACTAAATTCTATGGAAAATTGACAGAGAATTCTTCTGCGGGTGTTTGTCAATGGCCCGGACCTAACACGCCGTGTTCACAGGGTCAACCTGAAGAAAATATTATCGACCGAAGCAGCCCCTTTGGCAATGCCCGAGACTGCATGGGAGACCCTGAAAGGGATGGTAGGTGTACTTGCGACCCGGCACAGTGGCCCGCGTATTCAACTAAAACAGATTGTAACAATGACGGAGGAAAAGATTGGATTACCTATAACTGGGTGGAAACGGGCGGTATTTGTTGGCATAAGTCGGGACACAGAATATTTAACGACAACGGCGGTGATTTAATACTGGACGCTACCACATGTGAAGCCATGGGAACCTGTACTGACCCCAATTGTCAGGGTGCTGGATGTGGCCTACCCGCTTGTGCGGGTCAGTGGTCAACCAAGTGGAAAGAAATGAATGACCCATACTGGCATGACACAGAATTTGCTATGGCTAACCAAGAAATGGCAGGCCCTAATAATATATATCCTAAGTATATAACCCTACTAGATTATAAATACGGCGGATTGGGAGATAGTTGTTACGATGGATGTATGTGTGGCTCTGCTGACCCAAGCTGTGAAGGTGGCGGTGGATGCCCGGATATGCCCAACTGTTTGGGCGCATGTTTTTCGTGTGATGGAAACGAATGGGATATTACTGAGGCGGAATGTAGAGTTAAGGTTGCAGCGTGTGCTGGAAGGGCGGATTCGGGTGGTGGGACGACTGGTGGTGGTGAAAGCGGGGGTGAAGGTACGCCCGGTGGATATGACCCCGGTGGTGGCGATGGAGGAGACAGCACTGGAGGAAACGGGGCCGGGTCGGGTGGTGGTAGAACTGGCAGCGGTTACGACTGGAAACCCAATCCGTTTGACCCTCAAGGATGTTTTGTTCCAGATGAAATTTGCAAGGGTTGTCTTTCATGTGATGGAAATGAGGCAGACGTTTGTGGCGGATGTGACGGTAAGTCCTGCGGCGGCGGCGCTCCGCAAACACCACATTGTTTATCAAAGCAGTGGTGTGACGGAACTCCTAGAATTGGAGATTGCGGAGTAGACTGTGCTTCTGTTGGGTGTACGGGGGGTGGTTGTGGAAACTACAATCCTTGGAATTGGAAACACAGACGGTGTGGCAAAACTTGTAATGATTTTCAGCTTATTATTGGAGGGCAGGTTTTTCAGGCTGGCTATCAAGACGGCGCAATCAAACATTTAACCAAACCAAATTGTAGACTTTTTGCCCCAGACACGTGTTGCCCGGATACAATCTATCTAGAGGGGAAAGATAGACCGGCCCCATTTGTAAGAATAGCGCAAATTGATATAGCGGATTATGGAGAAGGATACACGATACCTCCCACAGTAACAATTGATGACCCAACGTTTGTTGTGCTTCCCGATGGAATAACAGCAACATCTTCTGCCCATATAGATAAAGATATTACAAGTGCTGATTATGGAAAGCTTACTGAAATATCAGTTTCTAATAAGGGTCTGGGATATGCCGACCCGAACGTAGCCGCTCCAGACCCAGTAACCGTACAGGTATCCCTAAGTGGAGGGTGTTCTTATATAAACAACGGAGTTCCAAACCCGGACCATTGCGGGGTGTGTTCAGCTAGAGAACACACAACTAAAACAGCATGTAACAATAATGTTGGAACATGTGTCGACAGCAATGGAAATGAAATACATGAACACACAACCCGTACAGCTTGCGAGGATGCGGATGACACAAATGTTTGGGTTCCTTCTGTGGGTACTTGGACAGCATTACGGCAAGGTTCTGCAACGATTAGGTTGGAGGCTTGGGTTGGTGATTGCGACAGGGGCGCAATCGTAGATAAAGACCAAAAATTTAAAGACAACGCGGCTTGTGGGTGTATAAAATTCAATGACTGTACACCCGGAGACCCACCAGACGCAGACAAAAGTCATAGATACGAGGATTATATATGCGACGATATCATAATGACAAGCTGGGAAGAATTGGGACAAGAAGTAAAAACCGGAAATATACTTCACGTTTGGAGGGGTACGAACCCCAATAGCCGCATACATACGCTAGACGGTTGGGTAAGCTACGCTAGTTCAATAAATGGTGACTATGAAATAGAGCGTATATCTGGAGCAAGCTCCAGTATAAAACTTAAGTGTTCAGGAAGAAAAGTTTCGGCATTTCAAGATGAGTGTGAGGCTGGATACTGCGAGAACTGTAAGGACGGCTGTCCTGATGGAGATAACTGTCCTGAAAGATTTAAGGACTGCTGCAAAACCGGTAAAAGAGGAGCATCTCGACAACGTTGTTTGCAACCAAGAATACTAGACGACTTCGACGGCCTCGTCGGTGGGTGCGAGGGAGAGTGGGTTGGAGGTACTTGTGATGAAGTTCTTCCCACTTGCCCAAGCTGTGATGGCAGAGAAAAATGTCTTTATAACGGCAAATGTAAGGACGTAAATGGAGACAGAAACATACATAACGGAAAATGTGCAGCAGATGAAACATACGACGCTGAGAACTGTACAGACCCCAATAAAACCCTCGCAGAGAACATAGCAGAATGCAGAGACGCATGTTTTGAGCACACGGGTGGCTGCTGGATAGGAGCGGTAGGCTGTTTACAAGAATGTTGCGGGTGTGAAGACTGTCAAGATACAGCGGTAGGGCTAAGATGTCCTGATTGTTGTTGGGATGTTGATGCCCAAGGACATCTCACCCCGTGCGATGGGGGCTGCTCAGACCAAATATATAGAACGAAAGTAGACTGCGAAGCCAACAATGAAATATGGAAGGAGGGCACAGAATGCCCGAACGACACTCACCCGAATGGCCCGTGTCCACCAAGAAGAGAGGATTGTTGTGACGCAAACTGTCCCAAAGATAATATAATAACAGAGGTGGATGTCGGAGAAATGGGGCTACCTGTGCATCCACATACGGGATATTCAGTATGCGCAAACCCAAACCACCCAGACTTTGGCGGTTTCAATACTGGGGCTGGAACTCCTAGAGGACTTCCTAGCTGCGAAAAATGCACCAATACGTGGGGGGGAGATTGGGATGAATTTAATGGAGTTTGCAGAAATATATCAACATACAAATTCAAATGCGGCAGCTACGGCCATCTCGACGGGGGTCAAGATACCGACTGGGAACCGGGCTGCTGCGAAGAGCACGATTGTGTACCAGACACATGCAACCCTCCCATAGAACAACGAGGAGACTGTTGCGGATTATGGTCAACTTCTGCATGCGCATGTCCTTCAAACTATAAAGATTGCGACGGAAACATAACAATAGATGATGTAACCGGTGACCCAATAAGAAGGCCATTCATACTAGATTTAGCCATACATGGTGGTGCTGGCGGATGTTGTGGAAATACTGCCAACATAGTTGGAGTTGTGCCGGGAACAGAAGTCAACGTGGGGGGAGCATCGCAACTATCAAGTAGAATTATAATTACGGAGTATACATAAAGAAGGAATAAAATGAGCAAGGAAAAAAAGACCGCGTGCGAATGCCCTTTGGCAGGACTTTGCAAAAGGCACAATGTAATGAAAGGTCCGCATTTACATAAGCTATGCCAAACCCGAGAGGATTATTACCAACTTTGGGAGGAGGGGTTTGGTCCGGGGCAAGGTTCACCCCAAAATACTGCGGCAAAGGAAGAAGAAGAGATACAGCCAATAGTATCTGAAAATACCGCTAAGAAAATCGCGGAGGAGACCGCCACAGAAGAAGAAAAGAAAATGCCGAGCTTGGGAAAACAGGCTTGGGGATTTGCCAAGGCTGTAACCAATCACATAAAGAGCGGGGCGGCGCACACTTCAGAGGAGCTATACAAAGCTAGGCTAGAGGTGTGTGATACGTGCGACAAAAGAAGCGGGGATAAATGTGTAGAGTGTGGATGCTTCCTCGCGTCCAAAGCAAAGTGGGCTAGTTCAGATTGTCCTATAGGAAAATGGCCCAAAGAAGAAGATTTGCAATAAAAATGGTGTATAATACAACAGATAATTCAAGGAGATTATAATATGGCAACCATATCATTTTTCGGCGGAACAAACACGCCGATAGATAACCTCTCTGGTTCCGGCCTAGGATTCTTTGGAGGCTCATTTGGCTCATCTGTAGAGTTAAATGCCTTTCAGGGAAGTACCTACATTACAAATGGCGCTGGAACGATTGAGGGCGCCGCTGTAAACAACATTAAGTATGCTAGCGCAACAACCGGCTATGCTCCCAGCATTGTTCCTGCAACTGGGCTTAAGTACATCCCAAACAAGAACGCTAGTCTTAACGTAAGATTCACTCATTCTAGCAACGTTAAGACGCAAAATGTAAGGATGCGTATTTTCGATAGGGCTAACGCAAATAATCCGGCTAGCGGCGTTTGGACAAGGGTGGCAGAGCTATTAAAGCCTATGACCAGCTATTCTACTGTCGAAGGCTCTGGAGATGTTACTTGGTGGGGAGATTCAACCCACGATGGAACGGATTCTCAGGGAACATTCTCCGGTTCACCTAACCGCGACATTAGATTGCCAGCAAACCAATACACAGTTGGCGGGAGCGGCATTATCGTGCCACTGGCCCAATCTCCCGGCCCAAGCGGTCAGTTCGCTGGGAATGGTTCCGCCAACACCGGAACTTACACTCAACATGATTGGTACGTTGCCCTTTCAGCATCGCCCAAGAGTATTGGCGCTAAGACTCAATATGGACTCTACGTTTCATTAGAGTATCTATAAGATTTATATGAGTCCAAAAGAAAAGACCCCGGTTTTCGCCGGGGTCTTTTCATAGGTAGAATAGGCTATTCTTATTCTAAACTCTTGGTTTTAGAGTTCCACCTCTGCCATCCTTTATCCGGCAACCAATTTCCGTCCTTGTCCTTGCGGCGGGGATATAGCCGTCCACCCTTCTTCATAACGCCAAGCTCCAGCCTTGCACCACAGTCTTGGCAGCGGATTTCATAAAAGAGATTGTCTTCAACATTTCTGACTACAAATCTCAGATTTTCACTTCCGCACTTCCCACAAATGCTCTCTTCAAACACTTCCTGAAATTGGGCGATGCTTTCAAAGGCATCCTTCTGGCTGTCTGAATCAAGCTCTACAGCAAATCTTCCGTTTGACGTTGTGTAAGTTACTTTCATAGTTAATTCCTCCAGTTGGGAATATACCCAGAGATGTCTTCGGGAATGTCAGCTTCCCCGTTTTGGTACTTGTTTAACTGCTTTATCATTTTGCTGGCAATTTCTTTGGTTATATCAACAATAGATGTGTATTTTTCTCCACCAGAATTTATAAAGTTCAGCCCGTTAATGTCAAGCTGTCTGCACTTTGTGTCAATAAAGCTAACCTGTTGAACGCTTATCTTTTCTTCGGGGTTCCAGCCCCCGTCCGTAGGGGCGCCGGGAATAGTCTGCTGAACAATGCTAACAATGTCTTTCTTTGCCAACTCTTCGGCGGCTAGCACGCGAAGCTTGAGAGCCTTGCGTAAAGCCCTACCTTCCGCTCTGGTGCTTGCGGTTGCTACTGGATGAGCGCAGAATAGGTCGTCAGTATTGCCGTGCCAAACATCTGCCGTGTCTGCATAGCTCTTAATGCTACCAGTGCCATATTCTCGAATAATGACCGTGTAAACAACGGTTGCTCTACCCGGCCCGTTGGGGTCTTGGGCAGGAAACACTTGTGTTGGTCCCGTTGAAGTAATCTCTCCAAGCACGATTTCAACTACTCGTCTAAGCCCGGCTGTGATGGGGTTGCCATCTATGAGTTCGTTAGGCTTAAACTGTGACATAACATAGTCATGCCACTCTGGAGAAAGAACGCTAGGTCTATCTTCCAAATCTCCCAAAACCTCATCCGGGGCATCCGTTCCCGGTAGACCATCATCGACTTCCTCAAAATCTAAATCCAAATTGATGTCTTCAATATTTTCCGCAAGAGTCATTTCCTTGTGCATCTCAACCAGCTCCTTTTTTGTTAAACTTTTCAATCCATCTTCTTGCATCCCGCCCTCTGCGAGAAGAACGCGAAGCTCATTTACTTTTGTCTTCTTGTAGTCAACCATTATGCCTCCAGTTCGATAAACCTTTTGCCCTTGGGAGGAAACTCGGCTTTTATCTTTTCCAAGCAGCCCAACACAGACTCCAGCATAACACGCTGACTCTTGTTAGAAACGCTTTTTGTTAAATGCTTAATTCTTACAATAACGTATCCAGCACTTAAGAGAAGACCAGATTTATGAGCGTCTGCTCTTACATGCTTTTGAAGATTGCTTTCTCCCCAAATTGGAAAAAAGTGCGAAGGACCATCTACTTCAATGGCAACCTTAAGTTCTGGTAGGAAAAGGTCAACCTCCAAGCGGTCGTTGGGGATGAGTCCCTTCTTATGAAATATAACAGAATACCCCCCCTCTGTCAACTCCCGATGTAGGAATTTTTCCATCTTGGAGCCTTCCTTTCCGGCCTTCCTGACGGCTTCCGCCGCCGCTTTCCTGAGATTCTCCTTTTCTTGCAGCGACATTGATTTCCATTGTTTTTTAGCTTGCTCAGACCTTTTCTCTCGCTCGTCATCGGTCATGTTGCACCAGTGATTGTACATGCCTTCGCTAATTTTGACCTTGTCTTCTTCTGACCTCGTCGTTCCCTTGGTTGGGTGTTTGTGTCTTCCGGTATTAAGAGCGTTCGATTGAGCTACGCTTTTGCTTCTTAGCTCTACACCAAGTTTTAATAGCATGCGTCTTACCTTATTAGGATAAGTATCTAGCTCTTCAGCTATTTCATAGGTGCTTCTTCCATTGTCTACATATTGCTTGATAAGAAATCTACTAGTTTCTTCTGAGGAAAAATTAGTTTTCATCTTTTATTATCTCCTGTAATTTGTCTATATCGAAATCCTTCATAACGTAAGGAACTTTTCTATTGCAGTAATTTTGAATGGCCTGAACATGTTCGTCGCTTCTGGCTATTAAAGTAATATTTTCGTTTCGATAAGGGCGCGAATTTTTGATAAAATCAGGTCTATTGCGTCCCCTAGTCCACTCCAAATCCCATATGTAGAAAAACTTCTTTGTCTTGTTTACTGCATCAAGAGCAAACATGGCGGAAGAAGCCGTTGTTGCAACAACAACTCCTTCAAAGCTCCATAACTCGCTGCTGTTCATAATAGCACAATTCGCTGGCAAAATGGGATTAGATATATTCTCATAAAAAATGACGTAATCATTTTCGCTGTTATGTTCACAGGCCGAGTTTATGTTGTTTATCACAGAATAAGATAACTGCGACATTCCTAAGTCTTCTACTATTACTCCTATGTTCACGGTGTTGTTCTCCGATACCAGTCTATGGTTTCTTTAATCCCTTCTTGGAGACCGGTTGGCTCGATATCAAGAATGGACTTCATTTTACTAGTGTCTAATAGTTTTTTCATTTGACCGTCAGGCTTAGAGGAATCCCAAAAAACCTCTCCTTCATATTCCACTGCTTCCGCAATAATTTCAACAAGCTCTTTGATGGTAACCTCTATTCCGGTTCCAATATTTAGAGGCATTGCCTCATCGTATTTTTCGAGAGCCTGTACAATAGCCTCTCCAGCATCGTTGCAGAACATAAACTCTCTCTTGGGGCTTCCTGTTCCCCAGCATTCTACTCGCGGGGAATTAGTTTTCTTTGCTTCCACAAACTTTCTAATCAAAGCCCCAACCACTTTTGTTTTCTCTAGGTCAAAAGAATCGTGTGGGCCATATGAATTTGTTAAAACTACCGTGATAGCATTCAGGCCATGCTGCTTGCGAAGCTGGCGAGAATATGCATCAAGAACTCTTTTAGAAAGCCCGTGACATTCTACCGTACCATTAGGCGCCCCGTCCCACAGCGTATCCTCTCTCAAAACGCTTTCTTGATTATTGGGATAAGAACAGGATGCCAAAATTGATAGGCACTTATCTACCTTATACTGTTCACAGCACTTTAAAACGTTAAGCGCCATTTGTGAAGTTCGATAAAATATATCAGCCGGATATCTCTTATTCCATTCGATTCCACCGTTCCATCCAGCGGCATGGATAACGTAATCCGGTTCTGAAACCTCAAAACAGTGTCGGGCTGAGTAGTTATCAACCAAATTAACGTCTTCATGGAACGCCGACCAGATAACAGAACCTCTACTTTGAAGTGATTCTATAACGGCCCTGCCAATCATGGAATTGGGGCCAGTGATTAGTACTCTTTTGTCTTTTAAATCTATCATTTATATATCATCCAAGTTGGTGGGGTGGGGAAAAACCCCTTCTTTTTCTCTTCTAGGTTCGCTATGTATTTATATAATGGGTCTGTGTTCCAGTTAGAAGCGATTCGCAGTTTATCATTTTCAGATGAAACGAAACACTCGTAATATAGCAGCTTGACCGATAGGATTTTATCTTCGGCAAACTCTTCAACCGCCTCTATAACTCCGTATTTACCCTCATCGGTATTCCCCGGACTCATAAAATTTGAGGCGTAGTGATAATCGTCTCCACAAAATAAGCCGCCGGATTTCAATTTGGGCCACCATGCATTAAGGTCTTGTTTTACCGCCTCGTATGAATGGTCGCCGTCAAGAAAAACAACATCAAAAACCTCACTCTCAAAGGCTTCTGCGCAGTCTGGACTTCTGCCGATTACATATTGATATCTTCCGTTGCTTTCAGCCTCCAACTTCCTACCGGACTGCCACTCCAAATGGTCTATACCGTACATATGTTCAATATTAGTTTTCATGAAGGCGCTTCCACTTATACCATCTCTAACACCCACCTCTAACCCTTGCTTGTAACCCCGTTCGTTTATGAGGTTTATAAAATATTGACTGTTAACTGACATATTATGCGTACTGATGCCTTATCTGTAGTAGTGGAACAACCTTCAACAGTTCGTCAATTCCTTCTTCCATAGTTACCGAACATTCGAAGCCGTCGTCTTGAATTCTAGAATAATCAACCTCATAATCACGCTGGTCTAAATCCACACCAGTCTCAGCGTAATTTACAAGCGCCCCCGTTCTTTCTGCTATATATTCCGCAAGCTCTCTCTTGGTCCAATTCAGGTTGTTTGCGCCGACATTGTAAATGTTGTGCGACATCTTCTTGTAATTCTCAACACCGAATATAAATGCACGAGACATATCTCTTACGTGAATAAACGTGCGTCTAAAGTCCGCTTGAAAAATATTCAAGCACTTGTTTGTCATGGCCTGATGTGTGAAGTCATTTACCAAAAGATTGACTCTCATGCATGGACTAACGCCAAATCCGGTAGCAAATCGGTACGAGATAGTATTTGGCTCGTCTCTGACGGCAATCTCAGCGACCTTCTTGGTGTCTCCATACAGCGAGACCGCATTGAGTGGAGAGTCTTCTGTGCAGACTCCTTCCACCTTTCCATATACGCTACCCGTGGACGCAAACACCATCGGAACTTCTGGGTCTCTGAATTCCAAGATATTTCTAGTGCCATCCACGTTGACCGCTGTAGCCAAAGATGGCTGGGCATCGCAAGCAGGAAAACCCACTATAGCCGCCAGATGGATAATTGCTTCTGCGCCGTCTAGAGCCTTTTTGACATGTGAAACATTTGTCACATCGCCATACATGAATTCAAAATCTGATTTTCCAGCTAGGGCGATTAACGCATCACATTGACCTTTATGGAAATTGTCCATGCACCTTACTTTATACCCACGGTCTAGTAGGTCTCGACACAGCACGTTTCCTACGTATCCTCCACCGCCAGTGACTAAAATTGTCATTGTAAACCTTTCTGTTGTATACCATCTACTGAACAAACTCTAAAGAGGGCGCAAACATGAGGAAAACCAAGGCCCGACATAATCAGAAATTCGTATTCGACACCATGCTTTATGCTAACTTCTTTACATGCCCTGCTCTGTCCATCTAATCTATCTTCCCATCCGGGTGACCCACCCCAATCATCGAATCCTATAATTGTTCCCTCAACCGCGATATTATTGGCGAACACAAAGTCTAAAACAGTTTTAGTGGAGGGGTAAATATCTACATCAATATCTATATAGGAAGCGGGACGCATATCGTATTGTTTCGCACACCCACCATCCAAAACGTTCTCAAAAAACCCCGGTATTAGAACAAACTCTGTTTCTGGCTGTAGGCTGGGTTCGACAAGCTCCCTAGTTTTTACCATACTGTCTTTTACGGTTGATACACCAAAATATTCTCTGGCGTCAAAGTTTCCCTTACGCCAAGATGGTTGTGCTTCATAAACATGTTCTTCATCGGTATCTTCAGGCATCCCTTCAAAAGAATCGAAACCAAAAAACTTCCTCATAGGATAACGAGTCTCGCCAAGAAATGAGTTAAAAAAGTTGAAAGATTCACATATTTGCATTAATGAATCTCCGCTATATACACCGAATGCATATACATCTGGACGTGTAGACTCTATATCTGTTGGTCCTGTGTAAACCAAGTCACTCATGTTAGAGTCGGAAGGATGGGCTTCCGGCTTAAGTAGACATCCCCCCTTCGCCCGGATAAGATGCTCAATATATTTATAGTCATAATCTTTGTGGGTTTTTTCAAAATAACCAACCGTGTGTCTCCAAGTCATTTATACCGCTCCACGTAATCGGAGCAGATTGCATAGCAGTCCTCAAGAGAAGACTTTATGTGCATCTCGGGTTTCATACATATTGTCTTGTCGGTAATAGCATAGCCGGGATAGCTTACTATATACCCACGACTAGTGATTGTATATTGGTCTTCCTGATGCCAAAAGCAGTGAATCTTGTTATCTTTCAACATATCGTTTAAGGCGGGAAGATTCTTTGCATGACACAGCAGAGAATCATTTACTAGGTAATCAAAATTGATTTTATGGAATGGAAAATCGTGGCCCAAAAACCACTCATCACCAATCTTCCATACATCTATCTCTACATTGTATCCTAAAAATAAGGCTTGTGCTATATAATCTGGGTCATTTTCCTTGTCGGGATGCGAACCAGATATGTTTCCACGATGTGATATTAATAACATTTATCTACTCAAGAATATTTCTAAGTCTTCGGGTGTTCCAATTCCCCACATATTTTCTATGGGAAAAATCTTTATTTTTTTCCCGTCTTCTATTGC
>Ga0208180_1000506_pt1 | contig 32349 bp, 50 predicted proteins | sample MalvireepMed_s16_FD_184241 | JGI IMG/M metagenome (GOLD analysis project Ga0208180, IMG submission 184241) | Marine viral communities from the Global Malaspina Expedition - Malaspina viral metaG DeepMed_s16 (SPAdes) (version 2) | ecosystem: Environmental > Aquatic > Marine > Oceanic | place...
CGACTTGAGTTGCTGTCAACTGCACTTTGCGGGGTCTGCTACCGTTGTTACGGGTAGCGGGTGCGACCACCGATTGGGTATTTCTAGGTGTCGCAGTCTCAACTTCAACATTTTCAGTGTCTCCGTCTTTTGAGCTAGTAGTTTCCACCTCGAAATAATCTGGGAAGCGTTTACGCATTCGCTTATCCACTTCCACATAATACTGGTCTGACGTAGGAGATATACCTTCTTTAGTAACTAAAGTTTCATGTATCCCGTAAGCCAAAGCCGTCATTTCCTTCTGATCCTCCGCCCCAAACCAAGAATTATCCTTCAACCACGTTACCGCTTTTGGATCAACTTGCGGAGGATTCTGCATTCCGTAAGCTTGCTGTGATTGTTGTTGCTGTTGCTGTACGTTGGGTGGTCGAGCAAATTTTTGTTGTGCTTCCAATCTATTAAAATGATCGTTAGCTACTTTTAATTCACTCTGAGCCGATAACATCTGTTCAGTGGCATCGGTTAAACGCTCTGAATCACCCGACTCATAAGCTTCCTTGTGTTGGTTTTTGGCTTTATCAAGCTCGGCTTCCGCCTTTGCTTTTACCTGTGACATTAAAGCACCTTCTCCACGTTGTACCAACGCTTGCAATCTTTGATTTTCCCCCTGTTGTTTACGGGCAAAATTTACCGATTCGTCTCGTAAGCGTTCAGCCGCTTCCTTGGCTCTGCGTTCTTCATGGAATTCGTACTTTAATTTATTGATACGTTTTTTAACTTTATCGTCAACGTCATCAATCTCTTCCTCTACTTCTACTCGATCAGCTTTTTTCTGTTCTTGAGAACGAGGCTTTTTACGATCTTCTTCAGGTCGATCATCAATGATCTCTATATCTAAGTCAGACGGTTCTTCTACTTGAGGCTTCTTTATCTCTACTTGACTACGGATGCCTAAAAACTTTTCTTCCCTAGAAATAGGTTCTTCGATCACTTCTGCTTCTTCAATGTTTTCTTCTGGTTCCTGATTTACCATTTCTTCTTGTGTACTCATACCTTAACAACCCCCCTTGGGTCTTGAACAACAGCTTCTACACTGTCGTCATTGATTAAACGAAATTCTTTACCGTGCACTAAAAATCGAGTGCCCGTATATGAACGCATTAATATCCAGTCTCCTTCTTCGCAGTAAGGTCCATTAGGAAAACGCCTTTTGTCGTTGTAAGCGTCAGGTCCTAACTTCATTACAAATCCGCATATTGAACCTACGGATTCCCTTTCTACAAGTGAAGCAGCTTTGATAATTCCCCCTTCCGTTTTTTCATCGGCTTCGGGTAATGCTATCAAAATTCGATAACCAGAGGGTTCTGGTAATTGTTTCGCTATGGGAACAGCTATCTCTTCAGGGAGCTGTTCTTCTATTTTTTCTACGGTTTTCATAGTTCACCTTGTTTGCACTGGATAGGGTCCAGAGTCCCTGCGTCATTATGACGTTATTGATCTGCTATTTCCAATAGGTCTAACAAATCCCGCTCTATTAAAGCTAAACCAGCAATAACTCCCGTTAAATACCGATATTCGCCAAAATCCTTACATCCTCCACCACTGATTGCGTCAGAATGATCATTCATTCTTTCTCTTATTTTTCCTCTCAGTGCGTCAGGAAAATTCTCTCTGCTCATTTCAGCCATTATTTTTTACCTTTTTTCTTACTGTCTATATCCAATAAGGTTTCTGCTACATCTTTACCGATCTTTGCCCCCGCTATCTTCTCTTGCGAAGTAATGGCTTCTTTATCGGTAATTAGGTCTGCTCCTATCTTGGCTCCTGCTATTTTTTCCTGCGATTCAATCTTCTTGAGATCAGCCGCTATCTTCTCAGCATCAGCTTTCATCTTGCGTTGTACGTCTTGTTCTCTAATATCCAACTCACGTTCACGTTGTTGAATTACAGGGTCTTCCATCTTCTCTTGAATTTCTTTTTGACGTTGTTCGGCTAGGTCTTTATTAAGAACTCGCTGTGCTGCTTCTGCTACCAGTTTGGATAAACGTACTTCTATATCCTCTGGAAGCGGTTCTTCTGGAGGAGGTAACGGCACACCTAGTTGTTCTTCTATTTCCTTACGGTACTGGAAGCCTATGTGTTCAGTAACGTGCTCAGAGAATGCTCCAAGTATTGCATTAGCATTAGGACTTTGCCCGATTAATTCTTTTATCTTCGGATCATCTGCCATCGCCATATGAGTTATGATGTGGGCTTCGTGATCTTGATACATGAATGCTTTCACTGGCGTTTCATTCAATATATTCATATTTTCAGAAACTGGGTTAAGCGGTTCTATATCATCTTCTAAAGGCACGATTGAATCTGGATCACGGATACCTAATACTTCCAGCATCTGACGGTGTAATTCCGCCATGTTATACATTTGCGGTGCTTGCTGTGCTAACTGCAACGCAGCTTGGTACTGCATGATTCTCTGTGCTGTGGTTGAAGCATTTGGATCAGCTACAGGAATAACATCAATTCTGTCATCGAAATCTTCTGGTAATAATTCCTGTCCTTCAGTCGCATAAGGATATTCAGTGGGTCCAAAGTCCCTCACAATACCCGTCAATATTTTTAGTTCCTGTTTCATCGAAGCAAAAATTCTGGATTGTACTGATCCCATGACTTTCATGGATCGTTCCAGAATAGCTAAAGTCGTTCCTACGGGAGCCTGATTATTCATGTCAGCCACTTTCATATCAGCTACTGACGCAAATCTTCTCCCCTCTTCCACCAAATTATCCAGTAATTGATAGAGTACGGCAGACGGTTCCTTGTAGGGCAAGAAGGTTATGTTGTCCCTGATTGCACCTCCGGGAATATCCACATCCCGAAACTCTCCGGGCATAATGGGCGTATCGTCCCCCTTAATTCTTAGTCCTCTGGCTTTTAAACCTCCGGGTAGGTTGGAGAGCGTACCAGCATCCACTAATTGTCGTAACAAACTGGTAGCCGACTTCGCTATACCACCAATTAAATGAATAAGCCCGAAGCCATAAAATCCTAGTCCGGGGAGATATTGGTAGTGAACGAAATGCTGTCGAGGCATCTTTTGTTCATCATCTTCATACCAGTTTCGTCTTATAGATAAGATGGTTCTGGATGCCAACTCTATTGTTACGATATAGGGGAGAGCTATGCCCGTAGGCTCTCCGTCCTTCATATCAGGAAAGTCTTCTAAATCTAAATTTACCATCATCTCCAACAGCGTATGGCGTTGGTCATAATCATAATTAGCGTTATCGCCTGTTAATTGATTGTATTTTTCTTGTATATCATCTACTACGTCTGAGGGAGAAGATAACTTTACATCCCTATAAAAACCATTGACCTGTAATTTTCTGACCTCATTCGCAGTCTTCTTCATTACATGGGTAGCTCGTTCACAAGTGGAGAGATCGGAAGCTCCGTAACTCACCACAAAATCTTCAGCAGGTACAAACATGGAACAGGGTCTATCCATATTGTGATCAAAATAAACTTTACGAAAAGCCGAACCCGCCAAAGGTAAACTGAATAAAAGCTTCTCCGTCTCTATACGATATTCCGTCATCTTATCGGTTAAAAGATAGTTTAAATAATCTTTAACCCGATTAGCTTGCTCTTCCTTTTCCGCATCAACGGTTCCTATTATTTGTGTGCGTACAGGACCCTTGGGCGGAAATACCTCAGTGATTGCTTGAGCCTGAAAACGTACTACTGCTTCAGTTAATAATGGGTGAAATACACCGCAAGCTCCATCCCAAGGATCGGTTCGATTCTCTATCTTCAAGCCTAGTTGATCTAAACCCTTAATATAAGTATCTTCCCAATCTTTTCGGGATTCCTTATCTCCCATGTAATAACCTACCAGTTCAGAACCCAACGACTGCAAAACTGGATCGTCCATGTGTTCCGCAAGATTGTCATTGAACTCCTCACCTAAGTCTTCTGACGCAGGATCAAAGTCAATGATCATGCCACCGTCTTCTGTATTAATAGCTACCTCGTCTGGATTAGATACAAGTATCTCCAAAGGGGAACCTTCAACAGTTACTTCTGGTGTCTGTAGCGGTTTATCAGCCATCTATTTCCTTTTCTTTTTCTTTTTCTTTTTCTTGTGAAGCCCGCTCTTACTGGGTGCCTTTCCGCTTTCCCATGCCTCGTTTACATCAGGTGTGGATTTATCATCTCCACGATACTGACCCTTCTTGTCTCTGGCACGTTTGGATTCTTCTTCTTCCCACACCGTGTCCTCACGCCAAGAGTCATCAGGTTCATTTTTGCGTATTACCGCACTTGCTTCTTCTTTTTTTTCTGGGTCTGGATATTCTATCGCCCACTTAAAAAATGCTTTTATTTTATTCCACATAACTGCTCCTCTTTATTGTTAAGTTTTTTTTATTTTTTCTTGGCTTTTATTTTACCGCCTTTTGAATAGCCACCCGGACCTGCTTTTTTTCTTTTTTGACCTGCTTTGGGTCGTCTAAAACTTTTGTATATCTGTGGGTCTTTCGCTGCATCAGCCATGCGTGCTGGTCCAATTTTTTCCCAGTCTTCCTGTCTGGAAACTATACCACCAGCTTGTTTTTTTATTTGACCGCCACCAAACTTTCTCATAACCTGATCCTGATATTTTTCTACTTTTACCATAATTTTCTCCTAGTTAATAGTATTCTGCTCGTCTAATGGGTAGTTCTTCATCCTCTTCATCTGAGTAGAGGGGAATGAAACCACCCTGTCGAAAGCGTAACAACGCTTGCGTTGAAGAGTCCACCAAGTCATCGTGATCCCCGCTAGGGAATGCAGCAAATTCCTCGATAACCTCTTCGGAAAATCTTCTCTCTGGTGCCCACACCACACCCGAAGCAAATAGATCAGCTACGGCATTGACCCTCGCTATCTTATCATTACCACGACTGGGTGTGTACTCGGACACGGGTATCCCCATCTGTCGCAGTTCAAAGATCAAGGGCATCCCAGCCGCTTTACCTTCCACGATAAAGGCATCGGGTTGCCATTCTTTCCAGTGATCAAACGCCCTTTTCTTCAGGGCGGGAAACTCCATGCGGTCTTTTAAAGCATCGAGCAGGATGATGTTGGGTTGTCTTATCCCCGTATCTTCATCCTCTTGATAGAACACCCCCCAAGTCGTACACGCTGAATAGTCAGCCCGTTGAGTCTTGAGGAAAGCCGTATCCCACGACTGGATAACAAATTCACATTTTGGCGGATCATCGTGTTCCCAATCCTGCCACCACTCCCGTTTTACAATCGCCCCTTCTTCCGCAGTGGGGTCTTGTTGGTACTGAGCCGACCATTTGGCTACAGGCAGTTCCGATCTTAACTTCTCCAGTTCCTTGATGTCCCAGAACTCCTGCCATAAACTTTTTCCCGAAGGCAGTATGGCGGGGAACTCTATGACTTCCCATTCGTCCACCCCTTCCCGTTGGGCTTGGGCTTTCAGTATCTGTCCCGTTAAGTCCCGTTTGTGCCAGCGAGTCATCACGATCACGATGGAACCTCCCGGTTGCAGACGCTGACGTGGACCTGAAGTGTAGTATTCGTACACTCGGTCAAATACTTGAGGATCACCGCTCTGTCCTTCCTGCTCTGAATGCGGGTCATCAATGATAAGGACATCCGCACCTTTACCTGTTACTGCTCCGCCTACACCAATCGCAAAGTATTCTCCGCCTTTGTTGGTGTTCCAACGTCCCGCAGCTTTGGAGTCGGCTTGCAAAGCCACTGTAGGAAATATTTCCTTAAAGTCTTCTGAACCCACAAAGTTTCTAACCTTACGTCCAAAGCCCACCGCCAGTTCTGCGGTGTGGGCAATCTGGATGATCTTGCGGTCAGGGTACTTTCCCAAGTACCAAGCGGGTAGTAGATACGAGGCAAACTCTGATTTCGTATGACGGGGAGGCATATTGATAATCAGTCGTTTCAGTTCACCCCGTGAAACCCGATTAAAGGCATCCGCCATTTTAGTATGGTGGTAGCCTTCAATAAAAGCTTTCCAAGAATGTTTTACAAAAGGAAGGAAGTCTTCGGTGCATTCCTTTCTGTTCTTAGATTGTTCGTATTCTTCCAACAGCCCCAGTAAAACTTTCTTCTCATGGTCAGGCAGTTGTTGTATTTTCTGTAAGTAGTTATTCATAAGTTAGTCCCTGCAACCTATATGTGTATAGATTTTGAGGGAACCATAATGAAGGTCACAGGGACTTAGTATATAACCAGATAGTTTATTACTAACTATATTATTACTTAGTTTAAAACTAGGTAGTAATAAACTAGAAGGCATATCTCTCCGAGATTTTAACAATCATACCTACCTTCTCATGTTCGTCAAGTGTTTTCCAAACAGCTCTTCGAGTTCGTCTTTCTCAGGTTCCTCGATCAACGAGCCGAGCCCCGCCTCTTTTTGTTCATCTAATGTTCGGGTTTGAACTGATTCCGAAATTTTTTTTTCAACTAAGGGGGTAGTGGGGGAGGTAGGGGGTAAATTCTGCAGTGGGGAGTTCCTTGCCGACATCATGGTTCGCCAGCGTTTGGGTTGCATGGTTATCCAACCATCCTCTTCTAACTTCTTCACGATTGCATGAACTGTACTCCGAGAAGAAACTCCGACCATCTCTGCTATTGCTTCCAAGGACGGACCACAGTGTTGTGTCTCCCAATAGGATTCTATCGCTTCCAATACCTTCAACTGTTTAGGAGTCATGCTACTAACGCCAGACAGATTAAGAAAGATATTGCTATTATGCCTATCAGTATCTCGTCTTTTGAAAACATATATCCCCCCACTATAGATGAGACTCTAACGTTTAGCAAACGTTTAGCGAAAGTTAAGCGTATATTATTAAGCCAATCGAGGTTTTATGAAAATATTGGGAAATTAATGAGCAAATTAGTGTTTAGGGGGAGACAATCAAAAAAAAATAAAAAGGGGGGGATGGGGAGGGTAGGGTTAGCTTTTTTCTCCTTTAGTATCAGTAACTTAGGGAAACTTCTTAACAAACTGCTTCACTCTCCTGAAATGGTGAAGATATCCTGAACTCCTTCAGTCCTTAAATAGCCATTGTGGATATATGCCATTAAACATTGAACGTTCAATATTTGTTCTAGCTATGTTGCACTCCCTATAACTTTCTCTAGCTTCTCCTCAATCTCGCTCATTACTTCTTCTGGAGTTCTATCCTTAGTGATGGTTTCGATCCTCTCTATAAAGAGTCCAACGTCTGAACTCTTCCCTAATAGTTCCAAGGCTCTAATTCTTGCACTCTCATTATTGTTCTTGTCCAAGGCTTCCTCTCTTAGTCTCTCCAAGACTAGGTGTCTTAAAGAGAGGGAGGAAGTTAGTGCATACTCCTCTTTACGCTTCAATAGTAACTTGTATCTATGGGAAACCTTATGGTGGCTTTTTAACTTACTGGCTTCGCAGTGGATAGCGGAAGCTTTCATTCCCTTGGCATTGTAAGCAGTTCTATACGAGTCACTTGCTGAACTCCCTTTGAGGAGTTCTTGTACAAATACTTCTTGTTTAGGTGTTAGTCCATGTATGTCTTTTACTTTGTTTGTCATAGTCCCTAATTGTAGCTGTCCTACGGACAGTTTGAAACCGTCCTACTCGAACATACATTGAACATATACAAGGTTTATTTGGTGGGTTGTTGTTGCTCTTTGTTGTACAGATGATATACTGAATCCGAATTCAGAAAGACTGCTCCCCGAATCGGGGAATTCCAACGGACGGATAACGAGTCTAGGGTACTGAAGGAGGCAATCAAGAACGGGATTGAGTGACCAACCCTCCGAAAGAGGAAAACCCAGTCGGACAAGGATGGCACCGACCACAAAAAAAGTGCCTTTCTGCTCCAAGTCGAGGAGTAACAGAGGAGCCAGAGCAAAAGCTTCCAAGGAAAGAAAAACAAGAGACAAACATTTTAGGTCAGTAAGCAAAAAGCCTACTCATTTAGAGAAAGACTTTAGTACAAGACGAGAGACACAATAAACGGAGTTAACGGTTCGGGTTAGCAGAAGTTACGAGACGGTTCAGAAAGGAAAGAGAGAGACTTTAGAGAGAGAAGCTTAGTAACGGAAGGGGCAAGTCATTATGTAGGTGGCGAAGAAGAAGGCGACCTCTTCGGAGGTCGTTTCTTTATTGGTGCTGTTCGGCATCAATAAGGAAGCGAAAGCTTCAATGTATAACTAAGGAGAACCAATGAAAGGAAAACATATAGCTAAAAAAATGGAAGCAAGTGCAACTATGAAAGGCTTTGCCCCAATAGTAGCGGAGATGCCTGTTGTTACTCGTAATGACTTGGAAGAGTTATTGCCTGATTATGTAGCAGGTGGAGACATAACAAAGTTATTTAATAACTAAGGAGAACTATGGAAATAATTTATAACAAAGACAGTTTTGAAAATGCAATCGAGGTAAACAATTACCCTTGGGGTTATAGACTCAAAACTGATAGACGGTACTGGATCGAAACCACTAAGAGAGGAGACAGACTTTGCTATCAGACTTTGAATCCAAAGACTGGTAAATGGTGCAAGGTCAAGAAGTCCACTTATAGCGGAATCATGTTGCTTTATTTTGACGAGAACAACCACGTTAAAACCTACGGTATAGATGTCGGTTGGTCAGATGCGAAAGCGGTACATAAATTCGGTAAGGTTGTTGACGTTGAGAAGTTAAGCAACGAGCAAAGAAAGAAAATGTGCGAAGCTAAAACGGTCAATCATATTAACAGTAAGATCGAAGTTAGCTTCACTAATGTAACTATGTTGAGCGAAGCGGAGAAGACTGTTCGCAAGGAAAAAAGCGAAGCGGAAAAAGCTAAGATTAATGCTTATGCAAATCATGTTTATAACAAGTGTCTAACAAAAAATAATCTTAACTAAGGGGGATTTATGAGAGACAGACTAGAAGAAGCTATGGAAGAATCAATGCAGAAGGGCATCAAGTTTAAACTTGAGGACGGAACTAATATCTCTATCCAACAGAACAGGTTTGTTTACTGTAATGCAGGAAAGAGTTGCGAGGTTGGAATTTGGAAGGACGGAGCAGAAGACAAATTGAAAGTTCTTGGTTGGGTTCCTCCAGAAAGGCTTGGATCACTTTTGATTAAAGTCGTGAACGGAGAAGAGATTGAAGGAACAGTCTAAAGGGAGCGACCTCTTCGGAGGTCGTTTCTTAATGGGTACTCACAAGGTATTCATTAAGAAGCGGAAGCTTCATGTCTATAACCAAGGAGAAACTGTGAATAAAAAACAAAAAAGAATAAGATTGAAAAATCTTAACAAGCAAAGAAAATTTTACTTAGCTAAAAAGAGAGCAACGGTAAATGCTTTTATAAAAAATCTGAATACAGTATTTGATCCTACTCTATTTGTAAAATAAAAGCGGAGCGAACTCTTCGGAGTTCGTTTCTTTATTGGTTCTAATAATTGGGATCAATAAAGAAGCGGAAGCTTCATGGTTGTTGGACATTCATGTATTGAACGTTCAATGTTTATAATAGTATAGGAGCAGAAATTATGCTTAGACCTAAAGAACTGGAGAGAACACTCAAGACAATAATTGAGTTGAATCAACCAGTATATATTGAAGGTGGAGCAGGTATCGGTAAGTCTGAAATCATAACCAAAGTAGGCAAGAGTCTTGGCTACAACGTTGTTGATGTCAGAGTATCTTTGCTTGATCCAGTTGACCTTCGTGGGGTGCCATCAGTGGAAGATGGTGTAACTAAATGGAACCCTCCTGTCTTTCTTCCAAGGGAAGAGGACGGAAAATCAATTCTCTTTTTAGACGAGTTGGTTCATGGTTCCCCAAGTGTGCAGAAGGCACTCTTTCAGTTGATCAAGGATAGAAAAATTGGAGAGTACACAATGCCAAAAGATACTGTAATTATCGGTGCAGGTAACAGAGTAGCCGATAGAGCAGGTGCTAACCAAATGAATAGTGCGTTGGCTAACAGGTTCATTAACTTGGAATTAGAAGTTAATGAAAATGACTGGTACGAGTGGGCGATAACAGAAGGGAACATTGATCCCAGTGTTATTGCTTTCATAAGATACCGTCCCGAACTGTTATATGACTTTCCCGAAGACAAGAATGAAAAAGCTTGGGCGAGTCCTAGAACGTGGGAGTTTGTATCCAACATCATCAAGGCGAAACCCGAACAAGGAAGAATCGAGGAAGAGTTGATCAAGGGTACAGTAGGAGAAGGAGCAGGGATAGAATTCGTAGGCTTTATGAAGACTTCGAGGGAACTTCCCGACATTAAGGAAATCTTAAAGAAACCTAAGACTTATCCTATTGGCGACAATCCTGCGGTTAACTACGCAATTACTGGTGCGTTAGCAAACAGAGCGACTGCAAGTAATCTTGGAAACATTATCACTTTCGTTACGAGAGAAGAAATGAGTCAAGAGTTCGCAGTTATAACTATGAGAGATATCAGTATGTTATATCCTCAATTAACCAAGACAAAAGAGTACATTAAATTCACGGAAGATTTTAAAAACTTAATGTCGTAATTGGAGAAGCTATGAAACTTAATGAAAAAGCAGTTCTAGTGGCACCAGTTTTAAGGAAGTGGAACCCACGAAAAGTTGACAAGAGACTTGCTAGAGAAATGGCAGACAAGTACGGAGTCCATTCGGATATGGTCAGTGCTTCTAAGAGACTGGTGGCTCTGAATGAAAAGTCTTTCTCAAATCTTCAAACCATTGATAAGAAAATTAGGAATCACTGTTTCTATTCAGTTGGTTTGGGATGCAAAGGATTTTGTGTGCCTTTTGACGGTAAGGGGTGGCACCTATTACCGACAGAATTGCATGAAAAATTTGTTGCAAGGTTCAACGGTTACAAGGACGAGAGAGAAAGAGTTGTTAAGAGACTTCTTGGCGATTACGATTCTATTGTTAAGGAAGCCAAGGAATCTTTGAAAGATATGTTTGATCCTTCGGATTATCCTTCTAAAGAAGAGATTGCAGGTTTGTTTGAGTGTGACTACAGGCAAAAAGTTCTTAATGAAGAAGGCTATATCGGGAGTGAAGGAAATATAGCTTCTGATCCTAGATTTGGAGTGAGCGGTGCTGAAACTGCGGAGGTTCAAACCAGAGAGAGATCGGCTATTGAAATGGCAACAGAACAAGCTACCCTTAAAATGGGTGCGTTGCTTACTCACTTAGCGGATTGCTTGAAGGAAGATAAAACTTTCAGAGACAATTCTTACAACAAGGTTGCGGAAGCAGTTGAAAGTTTTGAATCTTGGAACTTCAACGGTAGCGAGGAACTTACGAAAGTGAGTACCATTCTTAAAGAAGCGATAGCAAATATAGACGGTGCATCTGATCTTAGAAAAGATAAAGATAAAGCGGATAAATTTGTTGAAGCTTCCGAAGAAGCGAATGCAATTTTAGATAATATGGAGGGGATTATATGATCGAATCAAAAGCGACAGACATTATGTCTAAAGCTAGAACCAGATTAGTGACTGGACATCCCTTCTTTGGGAACCAAGCTATGAAGTTGAAGCTGATTGAGGACGAGTCAGTAAATACTATGGCGACAGACGGTTATGTTATCCGTTTCAATCCCTCTTTTGTTGAAGGCGAGTTACTTGCTGATATCACTGGAGTTATTGCTCACGAAGTGATGCACGTTACTAACGGACATCACTTGAGGCAGGGAGACAGGGATCATACCGCTTGGAATTACGCTACGGATTTCGCTATCAACAGAGACTTAGTGAGGGGAGGGTTTACTCTTCCCGAAGGTGGGTTGATCAGTGACGAGTACGGAAACAAAAGTGCAGAGGAAATATACTCAATACTTTATGAAGAGTACGAACAAGCCAAAGAGGAAGCTTCTAATTCCGAGGGTTCAGACGAGTCCGAAGAGTCGGAAGACTCCGAAGGTTCGGGATCATCTTCGCAGGGTAAATCTGGCGAGGGAGACGGAGAGGAATCTGGCGAGGGAGACGGAGAGGAATCTGGCGAATCTTCCTCGGAGGGTACTGGCTCAATCGAAGATTACTTCAAGGATAAATTTGGAGAACAGGCAGGAGAAGTGACTGCTCAAACTAAGGAGGACGGAAAGAAATTAACTGAATCCGAAGTGAGAGAGAAGCTAGAAGAGTTACGAGTAGATGTTGTGCAATCAGAAATGAGAGCAAGAGCAAGGGGTTATGGATCGGGAGGTTCAGAACTTACTCGTGATCTTAAAGGCTATGTTGAAGACAAGATAAACTGGAGAGATAGATTATTAAATCTATGTCAAGATGCCATAGCTTCTGATTTTACTTGGAACTATCCGAATAGAAGACACATAGCCGAAGGCTTATATCTTCCTAGTGAAGACAAGGATCAGCTTAATACTTTAGTTATTGGAGTGGATCAGTCTTCATCAGTACGAGACGAGGAAGTTTCCCTGTTTGAAGGTGCTATGAAAAATATAATAGGGCAAGTTGGGTTTGAAAAAATCTACATCCTTTACTATACAGGCATACTTAAAGAGGTGGTTGAACTGGATGCAGGAGATAACTTCTCTATGAAGCCAACTAGGTACTACGGAGGTACTAACTTTAACGTGGTTACTGATTGGATAGAGCAAGAAGGAATCATTCCTTCATGCTTGTTAATGCTGACAGACGGAGAGTGCAGGGTTCCTCTTGAACCTAGCTATCCTGTTGGGTGGTGCTTAACTCCTAACTACAATGACTATTATCTTCATGCTATGGGATTGGATAGGTATGGAGAAATAATCGAGTTGGAAATGTAGCACGGCACGACACTGGGCATGTTTTTGGGGTAGTCGTTACGGATATTTGACGGCTATCCCAATTAAACATTGAACGTTCAATATTTAACTAGATGACAAGTCATCTAAAATTTATAAGGAAACTATATGAAATATGATAAAGACTATAAGTATAAAGGCTACACTATCCGAAGAAGGAAAAGATTTGGAGAGTGGAAGTATATAGTTGTTGATCCGAATGGAGAATATGCAACCGAATATACGAATGGCAATACAAATATTCGCACCTTAGACTTAGCTAAGTGGAGAATTAATTATTTAATTGAAGAAGAAGCGGAAGCTTCTTACGAATGTTCTGATAAGTATTTCTTAATCCAAGAATTTGAAACTGCGGAAGCTAGAGATAAAGCTTTGGATAAAGTAAGTGATGAAATAACTTGTTACTTTTCAGAAAATACTGGCGGTTATTACAACAGTGGTAAGTGGGTATTTGTTTGTTAAAAAGTAAGCGACCTCTTAGGAGGTCGTTTCTTTATAGGTATTCACAAGGTATCTATAAAGAAGCGGAGGCTTCATGTGTATAACTACAATTAGGAGAACTAATGATATTAGTTAGAATAAATATAGAAGACGGAGACAAGACTTATAGTGAATATCAATATTATAAGAATTTTAATCTCGAAGACTATCAACAAGACGTAGGAAAAATAAATGATGAAACAATTTTATCCGAGTTTTTTGGAGAAGAGTTTTCTGACGATGATCTTTATGAATCACATAGCTACGAGTATGGCGATACGGTTGTTCGTGTAGGTAAAGTTTCAACACTTAACCAAGAACAATTAGAGGTTTTTAAAGAACTGCGTATTCTTTATTAAAAAGTAAGCGACCTCTTAAGAGGTCGTTTCTTTATGGGTACTATTCGGTATCCATAAAGAAGCGGAAGCTTCATGTGTTTAACGAGAACTTATAAGGAAAATTATTATGGTTGATATAACGACAGATAGGTTTGAATCTAGGAAGGTTCGTGCCAAGGAGATTGAAGCGAAGGAAGAGAAAACTACGGAAGACTTATTATTCTTAGACTTTGTGGACTTGTTAGTAAGCATGGTTGATATCGCTAGAAATATGGAAAAATTTCTTTTGGATAATCCATATTCTGACTTCAATTCTTACTGTGGCTTTTTTCGGAACGAGTTTCTTCAATCTAAATCTATAACAAATAGAATAACTGGAGAGAGTGTTCCATTTCTTACGGATCATGAAGAACGTCAATGCTATTCTCTAAAGCAAGGAAGAGTTCTTGAAGATGTTTTTAATACTCTTCAAGATTCTATAAGAAAGGGCGAAGAATATAATCCAGTTGATGCTATTGAAGTAGCGGATATGTGGTACAACTCTTAAAAGTAAGCGACCTCTTCGGAGGTCGTTTCTTTATAGGTACTACGGTATCTATAAAGAAGCGGAAGCTTCATGTGTATAACTAAAAGGAACTAATATGAAATGTATTATTTGTAAAAATCCTATCGAGGAAAAAAGAACTCCCGAAGGTAAAGTCTATTGGGACAGTGGTAACAATGCTGAACCAGTAGCAGAAGGTAGATGTTGTGATGTCTGTGATGCAGACATTGTTATCCCTACTAGATTTATGGGGGTGGCTAAATGAAATTTTTAGTTGCGTATATAGTGTGTGGTATGAGTTCACTTTTCCTAACTCTCTATGTGGGAAATGACCTCATTCAATACGGTTACTCTACTTATGGACACATTACGTTTCTGTCTCTCTTCTCTTTCCTAAGTGGATCATTCCTTTTCTTAGGAATAGATAAGTATTGGGAGGTGTCTAGTGAGTAAAAAATATAACTACGCTGTAGTGCGAACAATCACAACTACTAGATTAATGTATGCAGAAAATGATCAAGAGTTGCGTGAGTTATATAGTGAGGGAATTGTTGATCAAGAGTTATCCTTTAATAGAGAGTATGAAGATTATACTTTTTATAGAATTGATAGTGACGGAGAAACAATGGTTCCTCTCCTAGATAAAAATAAGTTTGATATATGGGGGAAAGATTCTCCTATTATAACTAATGAAAAAGAGGAGGTGCCTAGTGAGTGAAGTAATACCTAAAACTAATATGGAAAAGCTAAGACACTTCTCAACAGAAGGTAATCTTAGTGAGTGGGAATCTAACTTTGCCAACAGTGTGATTACGCAGTTGGAAAAGAAAGGCGACCTTTCAGAGAAGCAGTGGGGTTGTATTGCTAAGATTGTAGATCAAGTAGAGAACCCTAAGAAACCAGACTTCCTAAGTAAGAGTACCAAAATCGCTAATATGAGCGGTGTGGTGGCACTTATGAACAAGGTTAAGGGTTTCCCCAAGCTTTGGTTCAAATTGCCTAATGACGCTGACCTATGTATCTATAAGGCTACGGATAGATCGAAGTACGCAGGTCAATTGCAGTTGACTGGCGGTAAGTATGGATCGGCTTACTACGGAAGGATTACCCAAGGAGGAGAACTGTTTACTTATCCCGAAGGGAAAGAAGTTGAGCAGGAACTAACCGACCTATTAACTAGGTTAGGCTCTAACCCTTCCGAGGTTGCAAGTGAGTACGGAAAGCTGACTGGTACTTGTAGCTTTTGTCATAGAAAATTGAGTGACGAAAGAAGCAAGAAGGTTGGTTACGGTGCTACTTGTGCAAGTAATTATGAGTTGCCTTGGGGTAAGGTAGCTTAAAGAAACAATGCCCCTCTCCTATACAACCAAGTGAGAGAATTGGTTTAGTTGAACCATTGGGGGCAGAGTAATAGCGTGGTGGTTCAACATTCTCTTAGTGAGGGATAGATGTCAAAGTCTATCCCTTTCTTTTTTTGTATCTGATCTAAACAGATATTTCAACGACATCTTATTAAGAGGGAATTATTATGAAACTTTATCAAAAGATAAAAGAGAAATTGTTATCGGCTCATTGGTTAGTAGTGAATGATCCAAGTAAGTTCGTAAATGAATTTATCCCTCCTCCCTATTTGGAGGAACACAATAAGAATCTTAATGACAATAATAAATTTTATTTGGATTCAAAAGAGGGACTTTCTATATTGAAATCAATATCACAAGAAATACAAAAAGCTAACAAATTTTATTTAGATTTTAATAACTCTAATGTAGCTGAAAATTTAACCCCAAAGGAAATGGAAACAGTTGCACAAGACATAAAGATATTTCTTCCTTATGAAAAAACATTTATTCAGTTTGAAGACGTAAACGTTGTGCATAATCTTTGTTTACGAGAAGCCAAAGACGTTCAAGCTAGTAGTATCAAGAATAAATCCATATATAGAATTCTTAAAAAGTTTGGATTACAGGGAAGGTCGTTAAATAAAGATACTACCCTTTACTCAATGTTTCATTCAGTATATTTTAAGGATAATTTTCCCCATAAAGAATTTGTAAACAAAACCATACTTGATCCTAGTGTTTATCTGATAAACCCAGAGGGCGAGTATTGGCAAGAAAAAGGAAAGAGTGCCATTTTTGGTTGGGGAGTCTTAGACGAATCCGAACAATTTCACGGAGGAGGTTATCGAATAGGTGCTAGTAGTCCCTTCTTTGACGACATGGAACACAACACCTTAAGGATTTGGTTCCTCCTTAATCTATTACTTAGCTATCCTGCTTTGTCCAGTACCAAAACAATAAAAGGAAAAACAGGTGTCCACATGGGCGGTACGCATGGGTACAAGTCTAGTCACTTGATAGGAAGACCTACTTGGGAGCATAAGGTATTGAAGCTTGATCTCTACGGTAGTGCTTCTGGTGGTCACAATGGTAATGGTTCTCCTAAAGCATTCCATTCAGTTAGAGGACATCTAAGAAGACTGGCTAAAGGAAATGTCACTTTCATTAAGCCACACTTTAGAGGAAGCAAAGAAGTAGGAACTGTAGAGAAAGAATACGCACTACAAAAAAAGAAGTGATGATAGTAGTAAAGAAGAAGAAACACCGAACCAAAACTGGTTCAAGTTTGCTGAACTGGTTTGGGTTTCTTGAGGGAAGAGGCATTTTAGGGGGTACTACTACCCCTCCTCCCCTAGAGATCGGCTCTCTATGGCTACGCATTTAAGCCGAAAATCAAAAAAAGGAGTTGATTTTGCCCTTTGTTTACTTTGACGGTAAATAAAGGGGAACGTCAACGTTCCAATATAGACGAGATAAAAATAAGGGTTACGAAGGAAAACACAACCGGGCGTTTTTACCGGGAACTAGATTATCCGTTACGGATATCTCGTCTATAGAGCAGTTAAACATTGAACGTTCAATATTTAACTTTTTTTAACTCCGGGTAACACCGGGAATGACTGGAAAATTATGAAAGAAATAACAGTAAAAGAAAACCAGATATGGACAAAACTTGCAGACCATTATGGAGAGGTAGAAAATAAAATGCCTCAAAATAAACTCAAGGCTAGAGTCTATACAGTGGTTAATATCTTTAGGGATGAAATAGATACCATAGCAATCCTAAGAAACTTTAAAACTCAAGGAGTGAAAGCTATAGATGTAAGAGAAATGCTAGGCAATTCAAGTTGGAAATATCATCCAAACGCATCTGTTACTTGGAGACAAGTTGCAGATATTGAATGGGACGAGTCCTCTTATACTAGGGATAAACCCAAGAAGAAATCTAAACCCAAAAAGAAAGCCAAACCCAAGAAAGAGGTTAAGGTTAGTTTGGATATTGCCAAGACAGTAAAAGAGATTACTGGAAATAGAGATACCCAAATATCCAAGGCACTTAACGGTGCAGTTGAAAAAGCTGATAAGAAAAAGAGCAAGAAAATTCCCACTGATCAAGAATCATGGGAAAGATTTGCTTCATATATGTATGACGACTTGGGTACTTTCGGAGAAATCTTTAAAGACACCGAAGTTCTAAGTGATCCTAACTACAGGGGTAGGTGGATGAATGGCAGGTATGCTTTACAAGGTCAACAGTGTTTGGATATGTACCGAGACGAAGGAGTTACTATTCGTAGGATACTGTCAAAACAAATGGTAGAAACTTACGAAGGATCGGGTATTTGGAAGCCATTAAGTTATCAAGCCATAATTAAAAGATTGTTCAAAGCTATCTGGAAACATGGTAAACCCGAAGAAAGGAAACTTTTATTTGGGGATTTATACAAGGGGGGAAAATGAAACAGGAAATAAATGTTTATTGGAAAAACAATTATGGGGTGGATCATTGTTACCCCTTTTGTAGAACTGCCAAGAAGCTAATCAAGCTTACTGGTTCTAAAACCTTCAATGGTTATCACTTGTCTGTTATTGAGGACTTGGGTTACTCTGTTAATGTAGTGCCTTATGTTCCTGCTCAAATGAGGGGTGGTGTCTAATGGTTAATGAAGAATTACTGGAAGATACTATTCAACCAGTCATGGAAATTTGTAATAGAATTTACACTAAGATTGATCGTACTCCTAAAGAAGAAATGTCAGAGATTGACTTTGAGTTGGTAAAAACTTTTAATGAGTTAGTGGACATCAACCAAAGGAACTTGGATATTCTTTTCCCCGAAAGGGGTAGGTTTCCGAGGAAACATCTTTCTTTCAAGAAGCAAGGATTTGCTACTGGTATCGAGGAGGAAATTGATGAATGAGTGATTTTAGTGTACAAGGCGGTGGGGATTTTTATTTATTAAATCCCCATACAGAAAAAGCCTTTATTTGGATTTCGGAGAATACCGAATTGCCTTTTTGGAATATCCCTTACTGCGGAATAGCAGTACCAAGGGAAACCTTTATAGCAATTTGGGAAGACATTGTTAAATCAGACTTAAATTTTACAGGAGCAATACAGTGAGTAAAAAAGAAGAATATCTAACTATAAGAGTTACAACTTATACCAAGAATACCTTAGAAAAATTAGCCAAAGATCAGGGAAGAAGTATGTCAGGGCAGGTGCTTTATATGCTCAAGCAACTTTTACCACAGATTGTAGAGCCAGTAGAGGAGACAGATTTGGAGAGTATCCAATCCCAACAGAGGCTTGGATAATATCCAATCCTCTACGGACTAAATCCAGATCGTCTTGTGTTCTTATGGGGTGGTTTAATACCACAACATTAAACACATAATTAGATTCCCCTCCTAATTCTCGTCTTAACACACGCATTATTCTTGCTATTCGCAAGGATCGTAAAGCATAGTTTGAGGCAGAAGAAGGGGGGGAATTTTTTTGCGTTTGGGTTTCGTAATTAATTGGGTTTAAAAAGTAACCACTCTTAACTGCCATTTCTAACAGGTACTCTCCTGCGGAGTGTTGGTGGTTGTCTATCAATTCTAGGACATGGAGCAAGTCAAACATGGTTTGATTTCTCACTCTGGAGCGAATTAACTTATCGCTTTTACCCATTCTTTCCAACATCATCATAAAATGTTGGTGCAGAAACGGACTGCCTAAATCGTTAAATTCAGAACTCAATCCAAGAGTCGTCTTCTTCTTCTTCATCTATTGAACCTTCAATACTTGATCCCATAGGATCATACATACCAAAATCAGACTGCTCTAAATACCTTCCACATACTTCATCAAAACCTAATTTAATCATACCTTGTTCGCCAAGCCAACGGAATCTACACTTCCAACACAGTATCGTTACGTCTCCGTCTCCCCTATCTATGCTGATCCCGTGATCGGTTTTAGCGAACCACGAAGCACTTCCTGATATGTGATGTCCTGTTGGTATCGGAGTTTTCCCGTTACTGTCGGGATACATCTTGTGGGGATGGGCACAAAAAATAACATGAATATCTGCACTCTTAGCGAATAACTGTAACTCGGTTAGCATCTTAGATATCTGGTTGGTTTCACTCGTCTCTCCCTTTGGCAACGTCACATAATTAAACGGATCAATCAACAATCCCCTAATACCCAACCTCATACAAGAGGTTTGGGCGAGTTGGATTATAGACTTTACGTCACTACTTGCCCCTCCCATGTGATCTATGAAAACGAAATGATCATCTACAAACTTCAAAGCCTCTCGCTTTTCTTCTTCGTTCATCTTGTTATCAGACTCAAAAAAACTTTTTCCAACATACATTTCGCACATACTGGCGATTAAGATTTCTATGGGATTTTCAAAACTGCACACACACCATTTCCAATCGTCACTTATGGCAGTGTTCAACATCAGTTGGGAACTGAATTGTGATTTCCCACTGGACGGTATTCCCGTGATCGTAGTCAGCATACCCGTTGACAGGGTGTAAAGCCTATCCAATGATTCAAAGCCAGTTGAAATACCCCTGTACTCCCCTCCTTCATAGAGGGTAGATAATCTATCCTCATAAAAGTTTGCTCCGTTCAGACCTTTGATTGGTACTGGCTTGGCATTTTCTACAATCTCTACAAGTTTTTCTGCTCCATGATTGATTAATACATCATTCGCATCTTTACAGTCTTCGGGATAGGTAACGGTCAGACACTTGCCTTTGCCAATCCTTCGGCTTAGTTCTTCGGCTAACGCCAATCCTGCTGAATCATTATCCACTGCTAAGATTACCTTGTCGCACCCCTCTAATACGTCTCTCGCTTCCCAGACATAAGAAAACTTTCTGTCCTCCGAGGGATCAACCTTGTTGTTGTTGGATACTTTAATCGGTGCCCCATTAGGAACTGAAACACAGGGTGTTTCTACCCCTGCTTGTTCCATAGAAATACAATCAAGTTCGCCTTCACAAATAAGTATTGAACCTTCAATGTTTAATCTATCTAGGTTAAAAAAAGTATTTGCCGATCCTTCTTGGGTAAAACCTTTCTCTGAAATGTTTCGCCATTTGACGGCATAAATTTCTCCGTCTCTTTTGTAAGGAAATCCTATTGCATCTGTTGTTCCTGCACCATTGAACCCTCTCGTATCCGCTAGTATTCCGAGTTTGTCACACACCTCAGATGAGATGTGGCGTTGAGATATAAAATCCTTGAATGCTGAATTGTCGGTACTTCCAGACTGAATATCCGTTATGACTGGAGCGAGGCGGGGGGAACCAACTGCTACATTACGATCTCCTCTGGTTATGGAAATGTCGGTATTGGTGGGAGTTGTATTACTCTTGGTGTTGTACCCTCCGCTTATTCCGCAGTGCCAACATTGATATAAAAACTTACCGTCTTTACGAGTGACACTTAAAGTTCTCTCGGTTTTCTTTTTCCTTTGGCTTGAACATTCGGGACATTTAATTCTAACTGGGTTATTTTCTCCTTTTAAGTCGGTGTTTCTGACTGTGGCTTCTAAAACTGATTCCATTTTTACTTGCTCTCTTATATAACTAATACTATTATTAAACTATCTAGTTTATAACTAGACAGTTATATACTAGACAGATCAAGAAAAATCCTACCAAAAACAACCCGTCTTCAAAGACGGGTTTTCTTTTGCCAGAGAGAAGCACGGAGACTTGAAATGGTATCTTCCGTTACTTGTTTTCTTTCTGTATCTGTCCCCTCTAATATTTTCATCATAGCTTCTCGCAAACTGTCGGCATCCAAGTTCATGTTTTTACAGAACACGATAAAGTCTTCTGATATGAACCAATCTATAGCTTTAGTAACAGTCCAATGATTAATGGAAGCTAAGTCCCTTATAGCTTGTGCCAGAATAGAGAAGTTTAACTCTTCCGTCCCTTCCCACTCTGTAGCTACTTGGTTAATTTTCGCTCTCCCTTTGAAAAATCTACATTGAAAATATGTTTACATTATTTCATAAATAATCTATCCTTACCACTATAGATTTTTTTGAGGGATCAATCAATGGGCAGATTAAAACAGTTGGCTATTCAGCTTGAACAAGAAGGCAAGGAAAAACTAACCATGCAAAACCTTCTTGATTTAGATGAAAAAAATAAGGAGAAGAAAGATGTCGGAGAATCCGAACAAGACAAAGGTAATTAGCCTAAGAATTTCTAGCGAAACCGAAAAGATATTGGAGGGCATTGAAGATGCTACGGGCAAAAGTAAGTCTGATCTGGTGGAAGAATACCTACAGGAAGACTGGAAAAGAAATCGCAATAAGTACAACCAGATATTGAGTTTACAAAAGAGAGTTAAATGAACATTGAACCTTCAATATATAACTTAGTGGTGGAAGCCGACCAGAACTGTAAGAAAATGGTTAAGACTCTAAAGGAATGTCAAGCTAGTTTAGACCGCATGAGTAAGCTTGTGGACGAACTAGAACACAAGAAAAAATAATGAAACGATACCTAGGCACGGCTCGTAGGGATGGAGTCGAAAATCAAAAACCAAAGTGGTTTTTGAAAGTAACGGACACCTCAACCAATGAGATAGTGGAAGAGGGTTCAATAGTAACTCTTAGTGGAGAAACGGCTATCGCTAAAGCTTTTGAATTAGCTAGAAAATGGAATGAAACTAACAAATAAAACAAACCTACCACAAGTTTTCGTCAACCTCGTTCAGAGAATTGTTTATAGTCGTGGAGCCTCCGATATCTCCATATCAGACGTTAAAGATGCACCGCAAAAATCAGTGCTTAAAAAAATGTATAACGATCACATCACGGAAGACGTAGCAGACAGATACTACGCAGTTATGGGAAGTCTCATGCACAAGGTTTTAGAGGTGGGAGTAGATGAAGACGAGAACACCATAACGGAAGAGAGGCTTTTCCAAGAGATTAATGGGTGGAAAATATCTGGGGCAATAGATGTCCAGATCACAGAAGAAGACGGAGTTATCCTACAAGACTATAAGTTTGTCGGGGTGTTCAGTGTCATTCTGGGCGAACAACCTAAACCCGATTGGGTTAAGCAGTTGAACTGCTATGCCTACCTAGTACGCAAAGCCAAGGGATTAAAGGTTAAGAAGCTACAGATTGTCGCTATCTACCGAGACTACAAACAAAACGGAGCCGAACAGAACAGTGATTATCCGAAGGCACCTATCGAGGTAATTGATCTACCCCTATGGACAGACGAAGAACAAGACAGGTATATGGAAGAGAGGGTGTTACTGCACCAACAAGCACTGAAAGACAACATGGAGGGAAAACCTTTAGTCCCATGCAGTGCAGAGGAAATGTGGGCGAAGGACGACAAGTTTGCCATTATGAAGGAAGGCAGGAAGAGAGCCATTAAACTATACGATAGTAAGAAAGAAGCCGAGGAAGCTTTAAAGAACAATGACCATGATGATTACTACTTAGAAGAACGCAAGGGCGAACCGACCTTCTGTATCGGCTACTGCCCTGTGTCTAAATACTGTGATCAGCATAAGGAGTGGAAGAAAAACAATGGTGTTTGATGAAGAGCAACAAGATGAATACTTGCGATCCATTATAGGTTTTATGCAGTTGTGTTCCAGAAAGGGTATTAGTCCCGTAATAACTGAACACGGGGACGAGATTAGCATAAACCTTGAAGTTGACGGGATACAAGTCAGTCATACGACCAAGAGAGAGAATTTTGCACAAGCAAATAAAAGAGAAATACTTAATTTATTAACCAATGGGAGCAAAGATAATGAGTAAAGACTATAAAGAAATATGGGACACCTTGAATAAGGTTAGCATGGATAAAATAAAAGATAAAAAAGGTAAGTTCGATTATTTAAGTTGGACTGATATGTGGCAAGAAATTCACAAATACTTTCCAGAAGTAGATTATGAATTCAAAGAGTTTGACAACCCAGTACACGGAACAATGGATTGTATGGTTTATCCAAACGGAAGTGCTTCTGTTCACTGCACCGTTACTATAAAAGGTGTGAGTCGCAGTATGTGGTTAGCGATAACAGACCACAACAATAATGCTAAAAAAGTTTGGGATGTTACTGATGTTGCCAATACTAAAATGAGGTGTTTAACCAAATGTATAAGTATGTTTGGCTTGGGTGCTCATGTTTACAGGGGAGAGGAACTAGAGGACAGAGAAGAACCAAAAAAAGATGATAGTAGTAAAGAAAAAGAAGAAATGCCTGTGGTAGAGGACAAGCCTAAACCAAAGCCTAAAGCTAAAGCCAAACCTAAGAAGGAAGAGATAGTGGAAGAGACGGAAGAGACAGAGGAAGATACTCTTCTGTTCAACGATAAGCCTTGGACACCAGAGTTTTTTATTGACTCTCTAAAGAGTAGCCTAAAGGCTTTCCCTCCAGAATCAGTTGAATCTTTTAACGAAATGATTAATGACACGGACAAAGAGGACGAGAAGAAGGCAGGTGTAAATAAAACTCAAATAAAAATGGTCAAGGAACACGATCCAGAAGCTTACCAAGAGTTGATAAAATTCCTTACGGAAAAGAAAGAAGAACTGTTAGAAGAAACGGAAGAGGGGGGAGAGAATGACTGAACCTACCTTTTTAAAGCTTAGACCTAAATACATATTGGTTGTGCAGTATGGCGATCCCAATAGCAACGAAGCATTAAAAACTTCATTCGGAACTTTCGATAGTAAGGAAGAGGCAGATGCTTTCAGAGAAGCTAACTATACTGAAACGAACCACATCTGCACCATAATACCCTTGAACGATTATAAAATAATGGAGAAAAATAACTGATGAATAAAAAAATGACAAAGTACGAAAGAATTTTATGGGAACATGACTGTTTCCCACTAAACAAAATTACCGCAGATGCAATAGCAGACGTTAAAAAAACAGAGGAAAAAAAGGAGAAATAAAATGGCAGATGAATACATACAGGCAGAAGGTAAGATATTTACCAACGATTACAAACAAAACAAGAATCATCCCGACAAGAGGGGCAAGATAGTTTTCCCAAGAAAGCTAGTCAGACAAATGGCGAATGCCTTTGCGGATGATAAAAACCTAACAGAAGTGGAAGCTAATGTTGCAGTTTGGGAAAGAACCTCAAGGAATAAAAACAAGAGGGGAGAATATACCCAATACCTTTTCACTAGAATAGAAATGCCTAGGGAAAAGAAAGTGGACAAGGAAGAAGCCAAGCAGGTAGCAGAGACAGTGGTTACTTCCGAATCTAATGACGACATACCGTTCTAAAGCTTATCTCAAGCACATTCGCTCCCATCCTTGCTTGATATGTGGAAGGGAAGGAGAACACGCACATCACTTACGTCATGCAGAGCAACAGGGGTGGGGAATTAAAAATTCAGACGAGTTTGCAGTTCCCCTCTGTGCAAAACATCACATGGATTGTCACACAACAGGGAATGAAAGTCTTTGGTGGGCATTACATGGGATAGATGCCTTGAGTTGGGCAACATTGACATACGAAGAATTTAATAATAACTTGGACAAGGGAGGGGAGAAATGACTCAATACGAAGATATAGTTGAGAAGGCGAGAAACGTAGAACGGGAACGGAAGGACGGGTGGAAACCGAAGTACAGGGAATACAATCATCCTACCGTCAAGTATGGATTTAAGAATGGGGTTGAGGTGGTTATCCATTTAGACAATCAACCAAATGAGATTTTGGTTCCTCATGGGAGTTCAAGATACACCAGACAGGAAGCTTCTAACTTTTTAAAAGAAGAATTGCGTCTAAGGAAAATGGCAGAAGCTTGAGAAACGTTGAGTTTAGGTTGAACCTTCCCCCTTACTTACTTCTCGTTTGGAGCGTGACGAGGCTTATATGGCTTCCAATCTATACATTGAACGTTCAATATTTAAAAAATGACTGAAAACAGGTTTAAGTACCTTTCAGTCTGTAGCGGGATAGAATCAGCTACCGTTGCATGGGAACCCTTGGGGTGGGAAGCTATCGCTTTCTCTGAAATTGATCCCTTCTGTTCTGCTGTACTTGAACATCACTATCCTAATATAATTAATTTAGGAGACTTCACGGAGATAACTAAACATGACATACGAGAAACCACACCAGACCTCCTTGTTGGAGGAACCCCGTGCCAGTCGTTCTCGATTGCGGGACTTAGGGAAGGACTTGGAGAAGATAGAGGGAACCTCGCCCTTGAATTTATTCGCCTTGCTCAAAGACTACATCCGACATGGATACTTTGGGAAAACGTTACTGGGGTTTTGTCCTCGGAAGGAGGACGGGACTTTGGAACCTTCCTTGGAGGGTTGGCGGAATGCGGGTATGGGTTCGCCTACAGGGTTCTTGACACTCAATACATCAGAACACAACGATTTCCAAGGGCAATCCCACAAAGACGAAGGCGTGTGTTCGTTGTGGGATATCTTGGAGACTGGCGAAATCCCGCCAAGGTTCTTTTTAACCGAGAAGCACTGTCAAGGAATAGTAAACCGAGCAGAAAACAAAGGGAAACGTCTTCCCGAAGCACTACGCACCGCATTACTAGAAGCGATAAGTACGTTCAAGACGAAATAGCAAGTACAGTACGAGCAAGAGACTGGAAAGAACCAACTGATTTAGTAATAAATCCAGATGAACCAATGGCAATACAGGCGGGTAATACCAACTGTAACGGCATAGGATTAAATCAAGAAGGGGTTAGCTATACATTGACTGCTAACGATAGGCATTCAGTATATTGTTTTGAACCACGATCCCAAGACGGGGTACCAAGAATACAAAAGGAACCGATCTCTCCTACCCTTAATGCCATGAAGGGAGGGCAGAGACAACCTTGTGTCTTCATGGACGGGGTTGTACCGAGGAATAAGATTATAAGACGATTAACCCCGTTAGAATGTGAGAGATTACAAGGATTTAGCGATAACTTTACCCAAATCCCCTATCGGGGAAAGTCGGCAGATCAATGCCCTATTGCTCCCAGATATGAAGCCTTGGGTAACAGTATGTCCGTAAACGTTATGGAATTTCTGGGTAAACGCATAGAGGCAGTGGAAAAGAGTTTGTGAATAACCTGTGTATAAAAACTAAGAAGGAGTAGAAATGAGCAGTATAAGAGAAATGGCTATGTCTTTTGAGGCAGTACAAAGCTACATGAGGAAGGATGTTAAGGGGGTTAATATAACTCTGGTCATACATCCAGACGATGTACCCGAAGATTTGTTTAGACAACCTACGGGATCACGGTATCAAGTGGCTATGGTACTTATCAATGACCAAGAAGAACCCGTGATGCCAAAGATTAAAGGCGAAGGCAAGAAAGCAGTCGCTCAAGCAGGGTTGTTGTGTCGGGAGATTGAGTTCTGGGATTATCTAGGAGTTAAATCAGAGATAGAAGCCGTTAAGGAATTAAGGGAAAGGCTTGAGATAGAGAGTCGTTCCGAGTTAGCGGAAGACAAAGATGCGAGAGCAAAATTTAAGGAGTTGTTAGATGACTTTAACTCCAATACATGAAGAAAAAAAGAAGAAGTGGTGGAGGTGGCATAAGAAGAATCCGCATGTGTGGACTCTTTTCCAGAAGTTTACTTTTGAAGCCATACGATCAGGCAGGAAGAACTATAGCCATTGGGCGATAATTCAACGGATACGGTGGGAAACTGATATAGTAACCAAGGGTAATCCTTTCAAGATATCTAATGATTGGATAGCTTACTACGCAAGATACTTCATACACACCTACCCGCAACACAAAGGATTTTTTAAGATTAAACCATTAAAACATGAGAGAGGGAACCATGCGATTATTCAAGAAAAAGAAGAAGAAACCCGTCTTAAAGCCGAACACAGATTTAGAAGCCATTGAATTACCTGTGGGATTGGAAAAGAAAAAAGCCCGGCAAAGCTCAGAAGGGCTATCCGTTACGGATAATGGCTCTGAAACCATTGATAAATAAGGATTACATTTTTCCCAGCTCTTCACCAGCGAGCTGCATTTTACTTTTCATAACGAATAATAGGGAGGAAACGTTGATATGGTAAGGATGTTTAGACAACCAACCAAGATGGATGAACACAAGTCTCCTAAGAGGACTCGTCAGTCTAGCACTAAGAACATAGCTACCTCAACGATGAATAAGCACACACGCAGAATGAGGGGTAAGTCTCTGCGTTACAGAGGACAAGGGCGATGAAGCCAATTAAATTACCAAAAAAGAAACTGAAAACTGTACACCTAGGAGTAAGAGTAGAACAAAAAACACAGGATAGATTTAGGAAGATGGTTAAAGAAAATGGTGTAGGACATGGCGATTTACTTACCTGTATGGTTGATTATTTTTGGGAAGAATTAGGGGACAAGGGCGATGAGTGAGATAGAAGAATTGGTAGCGAACTCTTATCATTTTTCAAGAAAGAAAGTGTTAAAAGAATTAAAAGAGTTAAACGACATGGGCTTTAGCGATAAGGTGATCTGTCAAATCCTAGAGGTAAATCCAGCGGTATTACAAAGTTTTAAAGATGGTCATAAACCACAGAAAGTAAATTTCATAAAACTAAAAGAAGGTTTACCTGAAATAAGGAAACAAGACAAGGACAGTTACTGGAAAGGCCGATGAATAAACCAGACCGACATGAAACTACGACCGTATCAGCAGAGCGCACTTAAAGCGCTAACCCACCATCTCCAGACCGAACCCACGGCAGACCGTCCCCTTATGGTGTTGCCAACGGCAGCTGGCAAGACGGTGGTATTCGCGCATTTAATCCAACAGCTCCATCGGGAAGATCCCAACCGTCGCTTTCTGATCCTGGCCCACCGCCAGGAACTGATTAGCCAGGCGGTCAATAAACTGTTGGAAGTGTGGCCCGAAGTACCCTACGGGATCATGAGTGCGTCTCTGCGTCGCTTTGACGACGCCCCGGTGTTGGTAGCCTCCAGGGACACGATCGCCTCAGAGAAGCGCTTAAAATCGCTGGCAGGCATCTATTTGACCGTCATTGACGAAGCCCACCACGTCGGACCCGATGGCAACACCCGTTACCGCAAGGTATTGAACAGCTTGCTGGACAAGGCCGCCGACACGCGCGTCCTCGGTGTTACCGCTACGCCCTACCGCATGGGTCAGGGTTACATCTACGGCGATGAAGACCATCACTATTTCAGCAAGGTCGCCTACGAAATCAAACTGCCGAAACTGGTTCAACAGAATTACCTGGCACGCCTGAGTGCTTTTGCCGTCTCTAAAGACGCGGTTATCAATGCACGTGAAGTCAAGGTGAAGTTTAAAGGGGGCGACTACAGCGAAGGCGAACTGGAAAAGGTAGCCCTCGACGACCGCCTGGTATTAGAAATTATTGAAGATTGGATTTCCAAAGCCTATACGAAAGGCCGAACTGCGAGTGTGTTCTTCTGCGTCTCGGTGTTACACGCCATCAAAATGGCAAAAACATTGAAGGACTTGGGGGTAGCCGCCGCGTGCGTTACGGGAGCGACTCCCAACGACGAACGCGAAGCGATCTTACGACGCTTCAACGACGGTGAGATTCACGCCCTCTGCAACGTAGGCGTCCTGACGGAAGGCTGGGACGCGCCGCGTACCGATTGCATCGCTTTACTGCGCCCGACCAAGAGTCTGGGCCTGTACGTGCAGATGTGCGGACGTGGCATGCGTCCCTTTCCAGGCAAGGAGAATTGTTTGATGCTGGACTACGGCGAGAACATGATACGCCATGGCTGTATTGACGAGGCGGTCCCCGCTGATGAGGGCTTTCAGCACCGTATCCGCATTTGTCCCGAATGCGACGCCATTAATGCTTATGTGGCCAAAGTATGCTGTGAATGCGAAAACGTCCTTAAACGCTCGGTATCGAGTTCCTACACGCCTTTATACAAGGAACCCAGTGTGGCTTCCAAGAATAAAGCGGGCAAAGGCTACATCCTTTCCGATGAGAAAAACGGCAGCGTACGTGAACCGTCTAAGGAAAGTATCTCCAATGTGTACGCACGCATACACACGTCCAAGCAACAGAACACTTATTGCCAGCTGGTCCTGGAGACCGGCGACTCTTTTGCCCATCGCATGCTGCCGTTGATGTTTGAGCATCCGCGCATGAAGTACGTCACGCGTAACCGTTGGCGTCGCATGACCGGGCAGAACCCACCGAGCAGCAGTGACGAAGCCGTGGCGCGCGTTAATCAAGGCGCCTTAAAGCATTTAACTCACATGCTCATTACCACCGAAGGCCAATACAATAATGTTAAGGCCGTTTATATCGACAACAGGAGGATAGATCTATGAACTTAATCGAATCACTGGACCAGGCACTGATCAACGAAAACGAACCTTACCGCGCCCACCTCGGCTTCAGTCAGATCGGCAGCGAAGACGAGCGTAAGCTGTGGCTGCAATTCCGTTGGTGTTTTCCCGCGGGATTAGGCGGACGTATCCTACGCCTGTTTGACCTGGGCAATCACATCGAGGATCAGATTGCGGAAAATCTCGGCAAGGTAAAAGGCATTGAGATTCACGCCAACGATAAAAACGGCAAACCCTTTGCCCGTTCTACATTAGGCGGACACTTTGCGGGGTCCATCGACGGCATCGTGCGCGGAGTAATGACCGATCGACCTAACCAACGCATGATTCTGGAAGTTAAATCGGCCAACGACAAGCGCTTCAAGGATCTGGTTTCACGTGGAACCTATCGTGGCTGGTCCAAAGAATACTCCGTCCAGATCGACTGTTACATGAGTATGTTTAAGACGCCTTACACCTTAGTGGTGGTATGCAACAAGAACACTTCCGCCCTCTACACCGAGATCATCGAAGAACAACCCGAAGTATTCAGCGAAATGAAAAACAAGGCCAAGTATCTGTTGAACAGTCAACGCCCACCCGATCTGCTCTATCCGCCTACGGATTACCGCATCAAGTCCTACATGACGCCACAGCAGCAGCGCGTTTACCTCGGTCGCGAACTGCCACCCGATATTAATTGCCGCAACTGTCGCTTCAGTAAACCCGTTCTCAATGGCAAAGACGCGCCCTGGCATTGTCTGCGTAAGGAGAAGGAGCTGACCGTGGACGACCAGCGCGAAGGCTGTGGCCAACACCAGTGGATTCCACACCTGATGCCGTTGCCCGTTCTCAAGGTGGAAGCGGACCGCGTTCTCTATAAGAAGGACGAACAGACATTAATTAACACCGACGACGCCGCTTCCCACAGCTCCGGCGACCATTACAGCAGTGCCGATTTGCGTGAGCTATCCAAGGCGGATTTTAATAAAGAGTTGCTAACTAAAGTAAAATCGGTTAGGGATGCAGTTGACGGCTCCATTACAAATGTGCAATCTACGGGGACCTAACTGCATGAATGAATGTATGAATAAAAGCGACCGGCTGAAAATTCTCAGTCCTTATGCGGACAAACTCTATGAAATCGTCACCGTGGCGGCCAATGGGGGTATTCCCTATGAGGACCTGCAAGCCTGGGCAAGCGACGTGGTAGAGATCATAGAACCGCAATTGACGGGGAAAAAATTTAATCCAAACCCATTAACTTCTCTAACTCCTTCTGACGCAGAGCAATAGCTGCCGCGCTTTGCGGTGCTTGCGTTTGCGCACGATACGGCGCTGGCGGTTTGTAAGGTTCGGGCGGAGGCTGATAATAAGGACGCGTAATGGTTTCACGCGGCAATATAGGTTCCCTGGCACTTTGAATAAACTCTTGACGTATCTGTGCTTCTGGGAACATGGTAGCGCGGTGACTCTCGGTGTTGGCTTGCATGTAGGCCAACGTTTCTTCCGAAGGAAAATAAGGGATGAATCGACCCGCCATGATGTCATCCACATGCGTTACCTTGGCCTTCTTTAACTGACGGCGAATCACTGGGTCTGAGATTCCCAATGTCCTGGCGTCTTCAATAGCCATGGCCAGATCTCTCAAAGCTCGAAAGCGTCCTTCATTAGACGCCACGTAGGCTTTGGCTACACCTTCGGGATCTACCACGTTGGGATTACGCACGGCCTGGTTAAAAATAGAAGCGGCTTGACGTACTTCATCATTGGCTTCAAAGCCACGGTAAAGGATGGTGCGTTCTACCGCAGGCTTCATTACTTTAAAACCCGTCAACGCTTGACCTATTTCAGTATAAGGATCCAACTCTTCTCCGCTTTTACTGAGCGAACGGTCGGGGGCTAACAAGCCAGCTCCGGACATGACCGAGCGGGGAAAATCTTTCAGATCAGTAGTCACATAAAACGGATCAGCAGCTGTGCCTTTTAAACGCACGGGTGAGAAGTTAGGACTCAACGTATTGAAAATATGGGCCATTGATTTAGTGGTCTTTAATCCCAGTGGATCAGCGTCGTTATAAACCTTACGACCGTACACGGTTTGATTACGTGCCAGGTCAACGACAGCTGCGGTCAAAATCGACTCATCGAAGAATGGATTAAGCAATTCATTAAGTGCGCCCGTGCCTTGAGTATTAAAGATGGAGTTCATAGCAATGGTGGATAGTTCTTCGCCACTGGTAACGCCATTATTAAAAGCATTAAACACCGCGTTGAAAGGTCTGCGCAGATATTCGTAAGGATTCGTGTAAGTAAAGTTATAGAACTCAGTGATGTTGCCTTGTTTATCGGTAGCGATGGGGACTAAATCAGCATTACGTTCCCACGGTGCCGCGAAACTACGCTTGTAGGCATCTATTTGTTCATCGTCTGCCCCGGTCATGTATTTAGCAAACTCTTTAACTCCTTTCGGTACTAAATAGGAGACTGCCATACCTC
>Ga0208180_1000512_pt1 | contig 32201 bp, 27 predicted proteins | sample MalvireepMed_s16_FD_184241 | JGI IMG/M metagenome (GOLD analysis project Ga0208180, IMG submission 184241) | Marine viral communities from the Global Malaspina Expedition - Malaspina viral metaG DeepMed_s16 (SPAdes) (version 2) | ecosystem: Environmental > Aquatic > Marine > Oceanic | place...
CCTGAAGGCATGCACTATCGTTGGGTTAGACATGAATTGTTTAACAACTCTGATGATGCAAATGTAAATGGTAGAGTTCGACAAGGTTATGAACCTGTAACACCAGATGAATTAGGCGAAAATGCCTATCCAGATGTTTTAGATACAGGTAAACACGCAGGCACAGTTCGATCAGGAGATTTAATTCTCATGAAAGTTCCGCAAGAAATTGCAGATCAAAGAACTGAACACTATAATACTCAAGCTGAGTTAATGGGACAAGCCTATGCACAAGATCTAAAGAATGCAGGTCAAGGTGATATGCGTGGCATGGACGAATCGAAGACTACAGTTACAGGTGGAAGTTCAAAAGAAACAAAGTTCGAAGACTAAATAATTAGACATATCTAGTTATCTAGTTTTCTTTTAATAATAACAATTAATTTTCTAAAGGAGGAAATTATATGGCTGGATACGGTCTATCACCAATAAGACATGCAGCTGGAGGTACAGTACGTTTAAATAACTATACAGATATGAATGGTTATAGAATTGCTGCTACTGCACCATCTGCGTACTTCGAAGGCGACCTTGTTACTTATAGCTCAGGCTTACTAGTAACTGATGTCGGCGCAGCATCTCCGGGTTCTGTTGTCGGTGTTTTCTGGGGAGCAGAATACGAAGATAATTCTACAGGCGATGTAAAATTCGTACGTTCAATTGCGAACGGAACTGTAGCGAAAGCACAATATAAAGCATATGTTTACGACGATCCGTTTACAATCTTTAAGATTCAATCAGATCAAGCAGGCACAGGCTTAACTGCAGCGAACTCAACTGGAAAGCTAGTACAAATTGTAGCTTCACCAACAGGTTCGGCAATTACGCATAAATCAGGAATGGTAGCTGATGCTTCTACAGTAGCAACTACTAACACTTTCCCACTATCAGTTTATGGTAGTGCAGAAGCTGACGGAACGTACACTGCAACTGGTACTACTATGGATATAGTAGTGAAAATTAACTCACACCAACACCTAAATGGCGCTACTGGCGTTACAGGTATATAATATCTAGGAGGATATAGAATATGGCAATTACTAGAGGTCAAATACTCAAAGAATTAGTACCTGGTTTGAACGCAATTTTCGGAACAGAATATTCACGTTACGAAAATGAGCACGCAGTACTGTTCGATGAGGAATCATCAAATAGAGCTTTCGAAGAGGAAGTATTATTCCCAGGTTTTGAGGCAGCTCAAACTAAATTCGAAGGTCAAGCTGTTGCATATGGCAACACTGGTGAGGGGTATGTTTCTCGTTATACTAACGAAACTGTCGCTATGGCATTCTCAATTACTGAGGAAGCTATGGAAGACAATTTGTATGACAAGTTATCTACTCGATTAACAAAAGCATTAGCACGTTCAATGGCTTCTGCTAAACAAACTAAAGCGGCAAACGTCTACAACAGAGCTTTCAATAGTTCTTTCAAAGGCGGCGATGGACAAGAGTTAGTATCTAACTCTCACCCATTAGCTTCAGGATCAACAGGTTCTAACAGACCTTCAACTTATGCTGACCTTTCAGAGGCTTCTCTTGAAACAGCATTAATTGATATCGCAGGATTTACTGACGATAAAGACATCCCGATTGCAGCTCAAGGTCGTACACTACACATACCAAGACAATTGGTATTCGTAGCGGAAAGACTGCTGGCATCTCCGTACAAACCAGGATCATCAGACAATGATGTGAATGCGATTAAGTCTACAGGAATGCTACCAGGTGGCTATCATGTGAATCACAGATTTAGTGATCCAGATGCTTTCTTTATTAGAACTGATGTTCCTAACGGAATGAAAATGTTCAATAGAGCACCTATCGCAACTTCTATGGAAGGCGACTTTGAAACTGGAAACGTAAGATACAAATCTAGAGAAAGATATAGCTTTGGCTTTTCTGACTGGAGAGGCGTATACGGAAACGAAGGCGTATAACACACTTTGTAGAGGGGGCAGAAATGTCCCCTTTACTACTTGGATTTAACAAATCTTACTTGACTGGCCAAGCAGACGTTATAGAGACAGTAAGAAAATAACTTGGGACTATACTCCCAGAAGGATTAAAGAATGGCAAATTCAACTTTTAGCGGTCCGATTAGATCAGAAGGTGGTTTTGAACAAATCACTAAATCTACAGTAGGTACCGTAACAACTAACTTTGATATCGATTCAAGCGGTAATGTATCAGGTTCTGGTACTATGAAAATGACAGGAGCGACAAATATTGTTGCACCTTATGAGTCTTTAACTGCAGCAACTAAAGCAGTAACATCAGCAGAAAGTGGAACTACTTTCGTATTTAATAGAGCAGCAGGCGTTGCGGTAACTTTACCAGTAGCAGCAGCAGGCTTAGTTTATAAATTCATCGTAGGAACTACTGTTACTTCAAATGCATTAAGCATTCAAGGAGCTACAGCTGTTGATATTTTTTCAGCTTACTCAATGATTACATTGTTTGATAAAGATAACGACGTAGCACAAGCAAAAATATTCTATGCAGACGGATCAGATGATGATGTGTTCTCTATGAATGGTGGTACAACTGGTGGATTCTTAGGTAGTGTTATTACATGCACAGGAATCGCAACAGGTGGACAAGGAAGTGCAACAGCAGTATGGCATCTGAATTCAGATAAGCTTGTTGGTGATGGTACTTTAGCAACACCGTTTGCATAATACTAATAATAACTAATGGGGGCCTTCGGGCCCTCATATTCTTGATTAAGAAGGGAAGAACAATATGGCAGACACAGTAACAGGTCCAACTATATTACAACAAAATGAGAAAAGAGTTACTATTAAAATAGTAATTCAATCAGATGGTACAGGCGGTACTACAGTATTCGGAGATGTATCAGCAATGGATGCACTTCCAAATGGAACAACTTGCAAAACTTTAAGCGTACAAAGATTATGGTTTGCTTGTGATACAGGTGATGGAGGAGATTCATACGCTCGTTTAGATTATGAAGATGATGATGGAGATATTCCTATTGTTGGATTAACTGGAACAGGTTATTGGGACTTCAGAGAATTCGGTGGAATTCCTGCAAACCAATCCGCAAACACAAACCAAGACGATATTAATATAGTTATACCCGGTACAGCAGATGCAGGTAATATGTATACTGTTGTTATGGAATGTACTAAGACATACGTGGAGTAATAAATGAGCGAGCAAACTAACAAAGAAGCAATTATAGAAATTAAAGGCGACCTCAAATTACTTAACCAAAAAATAGATTTAATAAAGGACAATCATTTGGCCCACATGGCTCAAGATATTGATAAACTTTCTAAATTTATCTGGGTAATTGGCGGGACTGTATTTGCACAAATGTGTTATTTGATTGTTCGTACCTTAATATAGGAAGGACAAAATATGGCCACATCAGGCACACAAACATTCAATCTTTCGATTGATGATGTAATACAAGAAGCTTATGAAAGAATTGGCGTAAGTTCTAAGGGCGGCTATGATTTAATTACAGCTAGGCGTTCTCTTAACTTATTGATGTTGGAATGGGTTAATGATGGTGTAAATTTATTTACTCTTGATTTAATAGAACACACCATGACCAAAGATCAAGGATACATTACATTTAGTTCTAACACATACTCAGATGTATTAGATGCAGTTATAACAGATACTAATGCTGATCCAGATTCTGATCAAGAAATAGAACGTATTAGTCTTACTGATTACTTACAACTTCCAACTAAAACAACTTCAGGCAAGCCATCACAATATGCTGTTGAGCGTAATGCTCAATATGATAGCAGTGGTGTAGCTACACACAAAGTTTATTTGTGGCCTGTACCTGATCAAACTTACTACAAATTAAAAGCATGGATGATTAAATATCCAGATGATGTTGCATGGACTAGCACAGCTGGTGGACAAGTAACAGTTCCGTATATTGATTACAGACAAAACGTTCAAATACCAAAACGTATGCTACCTCCTATGATTAGTGGATTAACTGTTAAGTTAGCACATAAACATCCTGGAACTGTAGATGTAAATAGAAGAGCAGAACTTACTGCAATTTATAAAGACGAATGGGAAAAGGCTAGAGAAGAAGACAGAGAACGTGTAAGTTTCTACGTACAACCGGCGGTATATTACTAATGTTTAATTTTGCATCTGGCATTGATTTAGGTCCTGATTTTATAAAAAACATGCAAGCTTTTGAAGCTATGAAAGAAAATATTCCAGTCACAGGAAACCCTGGAATTCTAGAAAATCCAGAAATGTTGAGTGGATCTTCTGGAATTAGTGGAACATCAGGAGGTTTATTTGATCCAAAAGACTCAAGTGCCATACCTACGTTAGATGAATATTATAGCAAAAATAAATATGGTTCGCTTCTAGATGATTATTATAAATCAGATATGTTTGACAGTGATGCATATTATAATGTATCTCCAATTCAACCGACAGTTCAATTGTTTCACAAGCTGTTTGGAGGAAGAGGACCAGGTCAAATGCAACAGTTGGGAAACTTTGATGATTACTTAAAACAACAGTACCAAATGGTACAAAGCACAGAGCCACAACGTATTAAAAGAACTCCAGAAGATATAGCAAAACGTAATTTAATAAGAGAAGCATACGGCACAATGGGTTTTGACGGTGGGCCAATAGAAGGAGCTCGACCAGGAATAACTGAATTGCCAGGACCTGGAGAACCGCCAATGCCAATGTTACCAGGAATAGGAAGACCACCATTTCTTCCACCACCTGCGTATGGAGAAATATCTGAACCTGGAAGTGGACAACCCGGAGGTGGATCAGGAATAGAAACACTGATGCCTGAAGAAGAAGGGTACAAAAAATATATTGCATCAGATACTAATCCATTTGAATCTATGGGAGTATCTTCTTTAGGACAAGATGCTTTAAGACAAATGATATTTGAAAAAAACAACCCACAAGTTAATCAAGAACGTAATTACAAAAGTTATATTGGGTAGACATGGCAAGATACACTAAAGGAAAACATGCAGTAGCAATTGATGACCGTTCTGGTTTTAAGGTAAAACATAAAGACCTTAGAAGAGAATGGACTGGTATGATGGTTCACAAAAGTGATTGGGAATCTAAACAAGCACAACTTGATCCTTCTAAGTATTTTAAAAATACTGGAAGTAACGTAATAGAAAACCCAAGACCAGACAATTCAAATGATTCAGTTGTTGTAAGACTTGGACCTTTAAATCAATCATACTCTGGAACAATGCAAGCCTATCATGGTACACTTCATACAGGTGGTCTTGATCTTGTTGAAGTTCCACCAGGACAAGAAGCAGGAACAGCTCAAGGTTCTCCTACATTAAACTTCATTGAATTCCCTACTGGAATAGCAGCTGGTACTGGTTTAGGTACATTGATACAAAATCTTGCAGATCAACCATCTGGTATAGCTGCAGGAACAGCGCAAGGTGGCTCTGGATTATTCTTTGGATCAACAGAAATACCACCAGGCATTGCAGCAGGTACAGCTCTTGGAACAGTTATTGTTAATGCAAATGCATTACCTACTGGAATAGCAGCTGGTTCAGCTCAAGGTTCAGTAACTCCAGTAGTTAGTGGATGGTCTCAAGGTACTTATGGACAAGGCGCTTGGGGATACGGACAACAGGGAGGAGCATTATAATGTTTACGTATACGACTTTAAAACAAGCCATTCAAGATTGGATGGAAAACGACGCGGCAGAATTTACTGCAGCAACAGGATCTGGTGTAGCGCCAATAGATTTATGCATACAGTTGGCAGAACAACGTATGTACAAAGACATTGATTTTACATCTGGTCAAAAAACAACTAGTGCAACTTTATCAGCTAATACTAATATCGTAGCTGTACCTCAAGATTTGGTGGCAATGAGATGGGTTAGAGTAGCTAATGGTGATTGGATCTATCAAAAGGACGAATCATTTATCCGCGAATATTGGAGAGCTGGCACTAACGCAACACAAACAGATCAACCATACTACTGGGCATTTACAAATGATGGAGCGGCTTATACATCATCAGATAGACAAACAAATATCATATTTGCCCCCACTTCATCGGTTGACAAAACCTTAGAGATCAGTTATAATATAAGACCAACAGGGTTGTCTTCATCTCAAGCGAATACGTATTTGAGTGATTATTGTGGAGATGCTTTGTTATATGCTTGTTTAATAGAGGCTGCTACTTTTATGAAAGCAGACCAGGAATTAGCCAAGTATCAACAATTATATCAGAGAGCGGCACAAGTGCTAGCTGCTGAAGAACAATTAAGAATGAGGAATTCTACACTGGTACAAGGTGAACTTAACGAAATATCAAGAATAAGGGAAAATAGATAATGGCAATTACATCAGCAATATGCTCAACATTTAAAAAAGAGCTAATGACTGCTACGCACAATTTCACTACTACTAGTGGAAACACTATGAAAGTGGCTTTGATTAAAGCAAATGCTTCACAAACGGGCACTTATAATGCGGGCACGACTTCATATACAACAATCACAGGTAACTCAGACGAGTTAGCAAATGGTAATGGTTATACTACAGGAGGTAATACATTAACAAATGTAACACCTACAAATGGTACAAGTACTACTACAACTGCTTTGACAGATTTTGCAGACACGTCTTGGACTTCTGCTACATTTACTACAAGAGGTTGCGTTATTTATAATGATTCAGCATCTGGAGATCCAGCAGTAATGGTGATTGATTTTGGTGCAGATTATTCTGTAGCAGGAGGAACATTTACTATTCAGTTCCCAACTGCAGATGAGTCAAACGCAATTTTAAGAATAACATAATAAATATTTAAAGGAAACATAATATGGCATCAACATGGTCCAGTCTTGGAATAAGACTAATGACAACAGGCGAGAACGCAAACGCTTGGGGTGATCAAACTAATCAGAACTGGGAAAGACTAGAAGATGCAGCTGACGGTTTAGCAACTGTTGCTGTCACTGGTGCAACCACTTTAACTTTTACAGCACAACCAACTTCTTATGCTGATGAGAATGGTCGTAATAAAGTTTTAGTATTCACTGGTACAGCTGGGGGCACACAAGCTATTACGTTTCCAAACATTGAAAAAACATATCACGTATTAAACGATTCAAACTCAACTCTTACTTTAACTACTGGCACTGGAGCGGCAACCGTTTCACTAGCAGCAGGTAAAGACAAAATAATATACAATGATGGCTCTGATGAAATTCACGATGCCATAGCTAATTTATCTGTAACAACTGTAAATGGCATTCCATTCTTTAGCGATACAACTAATGGTTCTATCTACACTCACGATGTTTCAGGCACAGATGATACAGCGGCTAATAATACTGCTTATGGATTAACAGCACTAGATGCAATTACAACTGGAGATCGAAATACTGCGTTAGGATATGGTGCTGGTGGTTCTTTAACAACTGGAGAAAAAAATGTTTTTGTTGGTTATAATGCTGGTACAACTTCTACCGATGGAGTTAGAAATGTTGGCATAGGTAATCAAGCATTAACTTCTTTAACCGATGGACAAAGAAATGTAGCTGCTGGTTTTACAGCTGGACAATTAATTACAACTGGGGAAAATAATGTAGCTATTGGATATGCTGCTGCAAATGGTTTTGATACAGAAAATCATAATTTAGCAATCGGTACAGATGCATTAGGTGGATCAGTAGCTGGTGGAGAATATAACATAGCCATTGGAAACTACGCACTAGATGCTTTGACATCAGCTGACAATAATACAGTTGTTGGCTATGAAGCTGGCTCTGCTATTACAACTGGGCCTCACAATGTGCTTATAGGTAAACAAGCTGGAGCAAAAATGACTGAAGGTGATAAAAATGTTATTGTTGGAAGTCAAGCTGGTGCAGAATTAGTTGGTGATGGTGGAGACTTTAATACTTTAATAGGTTATGCAGCAGGTAATGCCCTAACAACTACTAATAGTAGTATATTTATTGGACACGAATCTGGTGACGGACACGATACTGAAACTAATAACTTAGGAATTGGTCGTGGTGCATTAGGTGGCTCAATAGCTGGTGGAGAATATAACGTAGCAGTTGGTAACTATACTTTAGATTCTTTAACTTCTGCTGATAGAGTAACTGCTATAGGTTATGAAGCTGGTTCTGCAGTTACAACAGGTGGAACGTCAACTCTTATCGGCTATAATGCTGGTAAATCTATTACAACTGGAAGTACTCATGTATTTATAGGACATGAAGCTGGTGATGGATTTGATACAGAATCTCATAATATGGGAATTGGTGAAAGTGCATTAGGTGGATCTGTAGCAGGTGGTGAATATAACGTAGCAATCGGAAACTACTCACTCGATGCTTTAACATCTGCTGATGGTAATACTGCTATAGGTTACGAAGCTGGAAGTGCAATTGCAAGTGGTGGCAGACATACTGCTGTAGGGTATCAAGCATTAAAGGCAATGTCTGGTGGAACAGTTGGTAATGTAGCTATTGGTTGGAAAGCATTAACAGCCGCAACTGGAGAATATAATACTGCGGTGGGAGACCAAGCTGGGTTAATTGTATCAAGTGGTGTAAGAAATATGGCAATAGGTGCTGGTGCTTTAATAAATGCAGATACTGAAAATGACAATATGGCATTTGGTGCTGATTCAATGGCTGGTGCAATTAATGGTGGAGAATTCAATATTGCTATCGGTCGTCAAACTTTAGATGCTTTAACTTCTGGTGATGGCAATACTGTGATGGGATATCAAGCTGGAAGTGGATTAACGACTGGAGCTGATAACGTATTAATTGGCAGAACGGCTGGAGGCTCTGGTGCTATGACTGGTGACTATAATGTGTTTGTTGGTACTGGTATTGGTGGAAACAATGCTTTAACTTCTGCATATCAAAACGTAGTTATAGGTAGAGAAGCCGCTTATTATGGAACATCATTTAATACATCTGTTCTTGTAGGTTATTCAGCAGGTAAAAATATAACTAATGGAGCAGAAATTGTAGCAGTTGGTCGTAATGCTTACAATAATGCAGACACCGAAGCACACAATTTGGCTATAGGTTCGGATGCTATGGCAGGAGCAGTAGCAGGTGGTGAATACAATGTAGCTGTAGGTAATGCTACACTAGATGCTTTAACTTCGGCTGACAATTGTGTGGGTTTAGGTTATGGTGCTGGCACTGCTATAACTACTGGTGCTTCTAATACTTGTCTTGGTCAACGTTCTGCAGAAGATTTAACAACTGGAACTGGAAATACTGTTGTAGGCAGGCTTGCTGCTGAGAATTTGGATTCAGGAGACAATAATACTTTAATAGGTAGAGATGCTGGTTCATCATATGTGGGAAGTGGAAGTAATTGTACTATTGTAGGACAAGGTTCAAGACCTCATTCATCAGCAGACAATGAAGATAATACAAGTATCTTTGGTTCTGGAATAACATCAGGACAAGGTAACGAGGTACATATTGGTAATACATCTGTTACTGCAATTAAGGGACAAGTTTCTTTTGGCACATACTCTGATGAAAGAATTAAAAAAGATATTGTTGATACTGATTTAGGTTTAGAATTTGTAAACAAATTAAAACCTAGAAAATTTAAAAGGCGTGATCCAGCAGAATATGCTGACATTTTTGATGATGGTAATAAAGAGCCAATCAAAGAAAAAGAAAAAGATAATGTATTTGATGGTTTAATAGCTCAAGAAGTTGAAACTGTTTGTAAAGAACTTGGTGTTAGTTTTTCTGGTCATCAAGTTGCATACTCTAGTAAACAATCTATTCAATATGAAACATTGACTATACCATTGATAAAAGCCGTACAAGAGTTGTCGGCTCAAGTAGCAACTCTACAAAATGAAATAAACACTCTAAAAGGAGAATAATATGGCAGTAACTAAAACATGGGTATCAGCTAAACCTAAAACAAATGCTGATGGTAATGTAACGGAATGGTCGGTTGAGTATAAATATACTGATGGTGACTTTTCTCATACATTCAGTAAATCTGAAAAGATTGAATCGCCATCTAAAGCACCAGGTAGCTATACTAAAGCTGAACTATTGACACTTATGGATGAGGCACATTGGGATGATATGTTTAATAAAAAACATAACGTTTACAAAAACCCACCAGTAGCTGATACAATTGATAATAGTTTTGACGTTTCATCATTAAGCTAAACTAAATAGGAGCAACTATGGGCTCGTTAGTAAAGCTTACCGCACCAGCAGGAATTGTCAGTAATATTACGGATTATCAAGCCCAGCTTCGTTACACGGACGCTGATCTTGTACGTTTTAGCTCGGGCGCTCCGGAAAAAATTGGTGGTTGGGTATATAGAGATGGATTATTAGTACAATACAACTATGTAACTGATGTAGATACTACAACCACTATTAATACAGTTCCTGGAATTTGCAGAAAAATATTTCAACACAAAGATCTTCAAGGAAATAAATATTTATTTTACTTTACGACCACGCACGTCTATGTAGAGCTTGGTGGTTTTCGTTATGACATTACACCTTTTAGAACTGATCCAGTTGTTTTAACTAACAAGATAACTACAGGAACAGCTGGTTCTTCTACTGTAATTATTACTGACTCAAGTAACTCAATAGCACAAACTGATCCACAATCGCGAATATTAATTACTTCATTATCAGGCACTAACAACGAACAAGTTGTTCTTGATGGTATCACTTTAACTGTTGGCGAATACTTGTGTAAATATCTTAGTGCATCTACATATTCATTAACTGCTGTATCTGGAACAGGGGCATCTATATCAGGCACTGCTTCTTCTGGTTCTCAGACTGGTGGAGGGGCAATGACTATTCGCTACATAGTGAGCAATGGATCTGAAGATGGCTCCGTAGCTTTTGGTTGGGGCTCTGGTTTATGGGGTCAATCAACATGGGGCACTCCAAGAACTTCTGGTGTAGCTGGTACGCAAACATCTCCTAGAGTATGGAGTGTTGATGCATGGGGTGAAGACATCGTATGTGCTCCTGCTGAAGGAACCGATACCGCATACTATATAGACACCAGCGCATTTGAAGATGCTAAGTCAACATACAGAGGTACTACATTAAAAAAATATTTAACTGATCTAAGTTTAGATGGCTCACAAGTTCCAGTAGTTTGTGGTAAAGTTATGGTATCTACTCCTGACAGACATTTAGTTTTCTTTGGAGCTAATGCTTTTGGTACTACTAACTTTGATCCATTATTAGTTAGATTTTCAAATCAAGAAGATTTAGTTAACTGGACTCCTGCTATTGAAAACTCTGCAGGTGATCAACGTCTAGGTACAGGTACAAAAATTCAAACAGCTTCTAAAGGTAGAGGACAATTATTAATTCACACAGATGTAGATGTATATTCTATGCAGTTTGTGGGGCCGCCATTTACTTTTGCATTTCAACAAGTATCAGATACAGCTGGTTCTATTTCTGAAAACTGTGTGTCTATGGTTGAAGGAGCTGCGTATTGGATGACCCAAAATAATTTTTATGTATATGATGGATCAGTGCAATCATTAGAATGTTCTGTTCATGAAACTGTGTTTGACAATTTAACTAGCAATCAGATTGAAAAAGTTACATCTGGAACCAATACTAAGTTTAATGAAATTTGGTGGTTCTACCCTTCCACTAATTCATCAACAATAGACAAGTATGTTATATATAATTACTTAGATCGAACCTGGTCTATTGGTAGTTCACTACAAAGAACTGCATGGAATGATTATAATATTTTCCAAGTACCTTTAGCAGCAGATACTGATGGATACATATATGAACAAGAATCTGGATTCAATAACGTAAATACAGCTATGACTGCATTTATTGAAACAGGTTTCTTTAACGGTGATGAAGCAGGTAACAATATGTTCTTTATGGATAAAATAATTCCTGATACAAAATTTGAGTCTGGGACAGATATTAAGTTTCAACTAAAAAGTAAAAGATATCCAAACGGAACTGAGACAACTAAAGGTCCATTTACTTTAACATCAAGCACAAACAAATTAAATTTAAGAGCAAGAGGTAGATCTTTTCAAGCTAAATACTTTAGTGATGCAAAAGATACACAATGGCGTTTAGGCACCTGGCGTGCACAAGCTCAAGCAGACGGGTCTAGATAATGAGTTTATATAAAAGAATAATATACCCATCACTTTCTTACGCAGAAAGACAAACAGGATTAATTAACACTAAAACTTACAACGCTTTAATATTATCATTAGCACTTAGAGACATAGCAATAGGTAAAATGCCTAGTCGAGTAGCTAGTGAAGATGAACAAAGATCAATGAATTGGTTTATAAGCTAATGGCAATTAAATACGTAAACGCAAAACAAGACTTAACAAATACAGACCTAACTACTCTGTATACTGCACCTGCTACACCTGCAACTACATCCATAGTTAAATCATTTATAATATCAGAAGACTCTGGCTCTACTCCAACTATAACCATAACTATCGTAGATGCTGCAGATACACCAGCAACATTTAACTTATTTAAAACCAAAGCACTAACAGCTAATGGTACAACAGAACTATTAACCCAACCACTGATCTTAACAGCTGGCGAGATACTTAAGGTACAAGCTTCCGCCGGTAATCAAATTCATGTGGTATCAAGCATTATGGAGGTAACAGATGACATCATTAAGTAATTCATGTGCCCCCTTGAATATGGGGAGAAATTAAGGTATAATATACACAATGGCTACACCTCCAAATCAGATGGGTCTAACAGGACCAGTACAAGCAAATGATATAGTTATGCGTGCTTCTGAGATAGGTACAACTATCCCTGGTATTGCAAGTTTAGCTATGAAATCAGCTCGTAAAGGGGCACAGAGAGGCGTACAAGGCATTTATCAATTACCTAGTGGTAACGAACCTACTCCGGAATTTATGAATGTTTCTCAACAGAATTTAAATAATCAGCTAACACAAATGGCTAGTACAGTTGAGGCAGCATCAGCTCCTCCTAATCACATGCTAGCTTTTATTACACCTGACGAAGCAGGCATTTTAAAACTACTCGGAGGTACTGGTGAAATAACTTCAGCAGGTATTCCTGCATTTCCACCTCAGGGACAATACGGTGCAGGAGGTGGAGGTACTCATAGTAGTCCTAGTGAAGGTGCTGGTGGCTCAGATAGACCTAGAGATCCTAGTAATCCACAAGGTAGTTCAAATATTGATAGTGGTACTACAAGCCCAGACCTAGGTGGTAAAGAAGATAAAGATGATGGATCTAAAAAAGATTATAGTCCAGATACTGACAAGGAAGATTACAGAGAAAGTGTTAAAGAGGCTCATGAAGCAATAGTAGATCGAAAGACTTTAGAATCACTCAAAGACCAAGCCGCAAAAGCAGAAGCAATGGAGAAAGCAACTGTAAGATATGGAGATGGTAAAACTGTTACTAGTAGTGAGGGTGATGTATTTTCAAAGTCAATATTTGACAGAGAAATGCAAGAGCGTGAAGATGAAAAAACGAGACAAAAATATATACAAGATAAATTTGCACAAGATTACTATGATGCATACGAAGGAGAAACATTTGATCAAAGATTTGGAACACCTCAATTTTCAACATTAAATGAATTAGGAGATCCTGTACTTAGTTATGAAGGAGTAGTAAATGAAGAAAACAGAATGCGAGATGAACTTGAAAGACTAACAAATGCAGCTCAGGCTAATGACATAAGTAACGAAGATTTAAATAAGTTAGCAGATCTTAATAAATTCTTTGGTAAAAATCCAACTACAGGTATGGGTATAGTAGAATCATTAGAGTATCAATTTACCAATCCAAAATTTAAGGAAGATCTAACTAAAGCCGCGCCAGTTTTAGGTGCTGCAGCTTTGGTAGGATTTGCTCCTGGAATTGTAAAAAGTATTATGGGTTTAAACAATATGATGAAAATGTTTAGTAAAGAACCTACCACAAGTTTACGTACCACAATTGAAAATCAATTAAAAAAATTAACTGGTAAAGAAAAAAAAGCTTTAGCTAGTACACTACCATCTACTTACAAAGGCTTTGGAATACAAGGTGAGGACAGAGGACAAGGTGGAGACAGAAGAGCTCAGGAAGAAGCTGCAAGAAGAGCGGCTGAAGAAGAGGCGAGAAGAAGAGCAGAGGAAGAAGCAGAGAACAATCGTGAAAGAGATAGGTTTGAAAGATCTTTTGCTAACAGATATTTTGTTGGTCCAGCAAGTCTAGACGAAGTAAGAAAGTATGCAATAACAGACGGCGGATACAGCCAATTAACACCATTCTATGGTAGAGAAAAAGAAACAGTTTAAGGAATAAATTATGGCAACAATATGGGATTATTTAGTAGGCTCCGGTGGTGATCAGACTTTAGGTCAAACACAAACCGCTGAGTCTCCAATGCCTGAATACATTACTGATGCATCAGCTAGGGCAATTGAAGCAGCCAAAGGTATAGCGTCAGAAGATTACACAGCATACGGCGGACCAAGAGTAGCAGGCCTAAGCGAGGCACAACAACGTGCAATAGCTCAACAACAAGGTTATGCAGGACAAGGTGTTGCTGGAGCTAACGTAGGTATTGGTACATTAGGTCAAGCAGGTGGCATGTACGGAACAGCTGGACAACTTGGAGGCACAGCTGGAGGTTATATAGGCGCAGGTATGGGAACTGCAGCAGGGGCACTTGGAACTTTAGGCTCATCATTTGATGCGGCGCAAAGATCTAGAGCTATGGCTCAAGGTGGTTATGATGCTACCCAAGGTACAATGAATATGGCTGGCGGAGCTTATGGTTTAGCTGGTCAAGGGGCAAAAGGCATTACTGGTGCTGAGATTCAAGGCTTTATGAATCCATATGCAACTAACGTTATTGATGCAGCGGCTAGAAAATTTAGAGAAGAAGGTGCTAGACAACAAACTAATTTAGGAGCAAAAGCTGCTATGTCTGGTGGCTTTGGTGGCAGTCGTTCTGCTATATTATCTGGCATGCAACAAAGAACACAAACAGAAGGTATTGGCGATCTATATTCTAAAGGATTATCAAGTGCTTATGAGTCTGCATTATCTGCAGCTCAAGAAGGACGTAAGCGTCAAATTCAAGGAGCACAAGCACAAACGCAAGCAGGTGGTTTAGCTAACCAAGCAACTCTAGCAAGAATACAAGCAGCAGGACAAACAACTGCAGCTGGTAATTTAGCAAGATCAGCAACTGGCGAGATGAGACAACTAGGGGCATTGCAAGGTCAACTAGGCGGACAACAAAGACAGTTAATGGATTCAACTAGGATGTTGGGAGATTCTCAAAGAGGACTTGGTATGGATCAAATTACAGCAGCGCAAAGAAGACAGGCAATTGGACAAGCAGATGTTGCTGGTCAATTAGGTGTGGCTGGATTACAACAAGGTATAGATCAAAAAGCTATGGATGTAGCTTATGCTGACTTCTTAAGAGAACAAAACTATCCTAAAGAACAACTCAACTTCTTAAGTGGAGTCATATCACAACAACCTTATAGTGGTTACAGCACAAGACCAGAAGTATATGATAGTCCAAGTAAGACCTCTAAATATTTAGGATACGCTAGTCAAATAGCAGATATCTACAACATGTTTGGAAAGTAAAGGATAAATTATGGCAACGATGGAAGAATTATTAATGATGGCAACAGATGACAAGGATGCTTATGCGCCTGGATCTGATTTTGCTACATACTTAGAAAGCAATAAAAAAATTATTGATAATAAATTAAAAAACAATGATAAATCATATTTTGTTAATGACAAACAACTAAGTAAATTTATAGACCCTGACACAGCACCTGTTCCTGTTTTAGAACAATTTGCAAAAAATCCTAATTATTCTCCTGAGTCTACAGATTATTCTTTTGGCGATGCACAAATTAAAAGTATACTTTTAAAAAATAGACAGAATAAAAAGAACGAAGCACTAAATAAAGATTTAGATATGATAAAGAAAGTTGCTAAATACAATGCAGACTTAGAAAAAAAATATAAAAAAGAAAATAAAAAAGAAGAGTTTGTACCTAGAGATACTTTGCTTGGTAGAATATTTGACAAAAGAGTTAAACCAGGTGAAGATATATCTAACGCAGATAAAGCTTCAGCTATGCTTAGAAGCATTAGTGACAATTTATTGGAGCGTCGTTTAGTTGGTGGTAAAGAAGGTACTGATACTCTGAGTAGAATCTTAGGACCAAGTGGTGGTATAAGAGAAGGAATGACTGAGATAGAATCTTTAGAATCTGCAGCTCGTGCTAAGAATCTCGAGAATATTTTAACAGATCAAAAGTACAGAAAAGGTGAAGCAGATATTCAAAAAGTAATAGCTGACACAGCATTACAAAACGCAGGCATTAACACTGAGAATATGGATTCTGATACTAAATTTGCTTACTATCAAACTCTTGCTGAATTGGGCACAGAGAATATTGGCACTGCAACGTTCCAAAAGAAACTTCTTGAGAATATGAAAAAACAACAAAGTGTTGAAATTTTAGATAACATAGGTCCTGAATATACTAAAGCTTTAGATTCTTTAAGAACAGAAACTCCTGGAACTCCTGCGTATGATCGTGCTTTAAGAATGCTGCAACTTTATGGACAGTATCTTCCTGGACTAGAAGATATGGCAGAAGGAAAAGACGTACAATCACAAGAAGAATTGTTAAAAGGTTAACAACATAACTAAGAGAGTCCGCTCTCTGAATACTATAAGTAAGGAAACTAACAATGGCTGATGCCAAAAAGACGCCTATGAAAAGGCCAAAAGATATTCGCACAATGTTGGGAGCAATATACAATGCTCGCAATCTTTCCAATTTAGATAAATTTATAAAAGATGTAGCACAAGTAGAAAGCTCTGGTGGTAAAAACATTGTGAGTGATATAAGTTCTGCTCGAGGTATCTATCAATTCCTAACCAAAGGTGAAGGGAATGCATTTCAAACAGGGTTAAATAGAACAGCTACTATGTATAATAGAATGGGTTCTATACCTGATTGGGTTGTAAAAGCTAAGAAACACAACGACCCTAATAAATTGACACCTAAACAACAAGAAGATGTTATGTTGGCTAATTTGTATCAACAAGTTGGAACCGATAAATATTTTAAAGGAGTCTTAGAAGGCAACGAAAAATCTGCAGCACAACTATATGAACAATTTCATCACACATCTAAAGACATCACTAAAGATAAACGTATTTCTAATATATTTGGTATTGAAGCACGTCAAGAAGGGGGGCCGGTTTTGTCTGGCAAACCTTATCTTGTGGGCGAAGATGGTCCTGAGATAATAGTACCTGAACAAAGCGGTACTGTCATTCCTAATAGTTTACTTGGAGATGATGGACAATTTTTAAACTTAAGTGAAAGAGCTGAAGAGGCTGCTGCCAGACTTAAAGCAATGAGCGAAGCACCACCTTCTTCACAGCAACCAGTCCAATCCCAAGGACCATTTGGTTATGACATCAGCCAACTGATAGAACCAAAAGAAAAACGTAAAGTAAAATACATATCTTTTAAAGATGCTAATACTCCTTTAATAGAAGTACCTGCAGAATTTAATGATGATCAAACTAGAGAATATTTAAAATCTCAAGATGCGGCCATGCAAATGGCTAATAAAGGTTACTACTATACCTACGGATTGGAACCAGTCAATGCTAAAGATCCTGATAACTTAGATGACTGGGCTCTTACTTCTGGATTTAAGAAAGGCATAACTAGTGTAAAAAGCATGGGAGCTGGTTTGATAAACGCAGCAGCAGATACATTTGGTAATGAACAATTAGATCAATATACTAAAACATTAATTGACCAATACAACTTAGATCAATCTGCTTACAGATTTAAATACGGGGAGACTACAGACGCGCCATTAGAAGAACGAGTAGTCACATTAGAACAAATGTTAGCAGATGAAAACAAGCTGTCTGCTTTCTTAGAATGGGCTGGTAATACTACAGGCTCAGGTGCTGCTACTATGATACCGGCAATCCTTGCTGGTGTTGCATCTACAGTTACCACTGGTACACCTATACCAGGTATATTTTTAGTTGGTACTTCTATGGGAATAGGAGAAACCCAGATGGAACAGTTAACTAGCCAAGGTTTTGCAAGAGATGGAGATGCTAATGCAGCGTTGTCACTTACTACTGGTCTTGCATATGGTGCAGTGGAATCCTACTTAGGTGCTCCCCGTATTATGTTTGATGCGTTTAACAAGACGTATGGAAAAGCAGTTACTAAAGAAGTACTAAAAGGCATAACTAAAACTAAAGTTAAACAAGGAGTAACTAAACCCTCTTTAGTAAAAGAATTAACAAAAGGCTTTGCTAAGTCTGCAGGCTCAGAAGGTGTCACAGAGGCCATACAAACTGCACTTACTTCAACAGCAGCACAGCTTAATGATGGTGAATCAATATCGGATTTATATACTTCTAAAGAATTTATAAAAGAATTAGGTGAGTCAGCAGCTGCTGGTGCTATGGCTGGGGGTGCAATAGGTGGGGTCATAACTGGTCCAGCTACTTATTTTGGTAATGCTAAACGAGCAAAAGCAGTAGATGGTGCTATTATTTCAGGAGCAAAACTTAATACTGAAGATCCAGAGCTAGCTAAAGCTGGTTTTAAAATGGGTGACCGAGTATTAAAGACTGGTTTAGAAACATATACTACTGCACTAGGTGACAGAGTTCCCACACAATTTACTATTGCTGGTACAGTAATACAAGACACTGGAGCTAAAGCAGTTCAATTGATTTATGAAACTGAAACAGAAGGTAAACCATTTATAGCTAGTGTTCTTATACCTATAGAGCATTTACCAAAATTACAAATGGTTGTAGAAGAAGCAGCAGGAGCTTCAAAAGAAGATATAGATAATAGATTTACTAAACCTACTGAGAGAGATACTGCACGTCAACCAGATGTAAAGTCTATAGCAAAGAAATTAAAGCAACGTGGTTTTAAAAACATAGAAACTTATCTTGGCTTAGAGACAGGACAAACTGCTATTGATGCATTGATAGATGACTACAAGAGTTATAAAGCTGACAATGAAGTTATTCCTTATGAATACAAAGTGTTTGAAAATTCCAAAGGAGAAACTTTAAATGATGAGATGCTTAAAGAAAGAGCAGCAACTATATTAAAAAGAAACAATGCTTTTGAAATATATGATTTCTCACAAAATGAAGGTAATCAAAACACATTAACTGAACGACAAGAAACTGCTTTAGAAAAGCTAGGTTGGTTCAATGAAAACGAAGATGGCAGTCCAGCTATAGGTGCTTCAACTATTGAGCAATTAAAAAAAGATGTTAATATTGAAAAGGGCAACAAAGAAACTAACGGCCTAATTCGTATAAAAGAAATAATTAAAAACGGGGTAAGACACGAACCTAATGCTGTAAGATCAACAACTCTACCACCTACTGCTGCTGAAGCAACACTTACAGGGTTAGAACAAGATTTCCAATACCAAGCCCCCCAAACAAGAACAACGTCAGAGGTTGTAGGGACCGAACAAATTGAAGGGTTAGCAAGATCTAATGATCCAAGAAAAGTTGCTGAAGCTGAAGCATTAACTCAAGAACAAAAGCTATTTAAATTTGATCTTGATAAAAGTAATGAAGAGATTGCTGCCCTTAAAGAAAATAAAAAAGAATTAGATCCTGCAAGTGAAACATACAGACAAGATGTTATTAATTTAAACAGAAGAATAAGAAACTTACAAATAACTAAGTATGAAAGAGCTAGAAGTTCTTCACATCCTCTATCAAGAATATTACGAATTAGAAAACTTGTAGATAGAATGGATAACAATGGTTTTAAAAGAAATATGCTACCTTTCTATAAGTATGGATTAAAGGTTGCTAAACAAGAAAAAGATGCTACAGCAATAGCTGCATACGAAACTTTAATCAGAACATACAAACCTTCAAGAGAACATGTAGTTCCGGATAATAGAATGCGCGGCACTGGTTTTTATTTTAATTACACTTCTGCAGCTATAAAACAGATAGAAGCATTTATATCTGAGATACAGCAACCTGAACTTTCTTTAAGTGAGTACAGATCTTTACCAGAAAACGCTAGACGTGAGTACAGGGAATCAGTAAGACAAGTGAGAAACTTTGAAAGTATGTTGGATGAAATACAAGATGCACGTACAGAACTAAATGAATTGCTAGCAAGTTTTGATGTAGAGCCTATAACTTTTTGGGATAGGTACAAAGGCAAACCTACTACACCAGAGATAAATAAAATTAGTAAAAAGTTATTTGGTTATGAAGAAAAGGTAAGAGAAAAGAAAACAATAACTTATTGGAGTGTGGACGAAAATCCTAACTCAATAGACAGGGGCACATTAACTCAAGAGATGTTAGATGCTTTACCTATCATTAGACAACAAATGCAAAATGAATTAAATAGTTTAGGTCTAGATGCTTTGTCTGTTGATTTATTTAGTAAAGTTCTTAATGCAGAAGGCGCACAATTAAACGGTAAATTTATAGTAGGTGCTAATGCAATTCAAGTTGCACTCAATGCTAATCCTATGGTAGCTGGCAGAAAAGTTGATCCTGCATATTCTAGAAATTTTGTCATGTATCATGAATCAATGCACTACATTCTAGATAACTTAATGACACAAAAAGAAAAACAAGCATTACTTAAAGTGGCAAGAGAAGTTGGAGTAAAAAGATATAACATTAAGAAACGTTACGCAGATTTACCTGGCATGACTGAACAAGGCATGTTGGAAGAAGCTATAGCAGATATGTTTGCTGAGTATATGACTGTTACAAGAAACGGCGCACTGTTTCAGCCTAAGGGTGTTATGGGAAAAGTCTTTGCACGTATTGCTACTTATTTAAAAATGCTGGCTAATGCTTTAGGCTTTAATGGATTTACAGAAAGCAATAAGATATTTGAATCTTTTGACAATGGTGTTTTAAAAGCTAGAAAAGAAATAATAGATCAAGCAGATTTGATGAAACTTGGACCGCTTAACTTAGCACGAGCTGCTAACATATCAGAACAAGATGCTATTAATTTTTTAAATAGAAAAGAAGGATCAACTACAGTTGTAGTTGGTAGTAAAACAGGTGGTGATATTGTACAAAACAAAGCCTTATACAAAGCATGGGAAGAGTATGTTGACGATAAATTGTTTAGAAGAGAGCGATCTTTAGATACTTATAGAGGTGAAGAAGGTGCACTAGTAAAAGATATGTTACAAAAAATATCAGGTTTATTTAAAGGATTAACTAATGTAAGTGGTATTCCAAATCTAGAAGTAGTAGAATCTTACTTACAACAATTAGAAAATATAGATGATAGAACCTTAAATACTATCTTTGCTTACATGCAAAACAATGAAAGCACTATACAAGAAAGTTTACAAAGAAGTCCTGGCGAAAGTTTTCCTGTTTTAAATTTAACTACAATTTTAGAGAACTTCACTCAATCATATGCAATAGCAAGTCAAACAAATGCTCAAATAGAAACATCTAGATTGTTTAGAAACTTACTGTTGAAAGCAGGGGGGCAGTTGGATATACAACCGATTGCACTTTACAGAAATAGACTAGCGCGTATACGTGCAAGCATACCACTTGAATCTGATTTAACTGTAGCAGGTAGTCCAGCCATTGTTTATCACGGTACCAACTCTCCAAGTGCTGCTAATATAAGACGAAAAGGATTTAGAGTAGCTTCTAAAAAATATATAGGAATAGCAGGAAACACTCTAAGTGTACCGTATGATTCTTTTGGTTATCATTTTGGTTCATTTATTCAAGCAGACGAACGTGCAGATACAGTTAATGACGAACTTGGTGGTGGCATGGATACTATAGCTGCTGTATTGTATGTGAAGAATCCTCTTAGAATGAGAGACTTAGGAGATGATTGGGGCACAGATAAATTGCTTAATGCTTTAACAATTAAAACAGATAAAATGGAGTACGGTGATTTCGGGCCTGGTTTATTTGTTGATCAAATATTTACTAAAGAAGAAGCATCTGCTATTCGTAACTTAATAAACAAACAAACTGAAGATAAGCCTTTAAAAGAAAGAGATATTGCGTTTAACGAGTATCTTAAAGTATTAATAAATGCAAAAGGTTATGACGGAATAGTGTACCGTAATAATTATGAAGGCATAGAAGGGCACGATCCTAGAAAAGATTCTTACATTGTGTGGAATAATAATCAATGGCAACAAGTTGATGGCAATGGCAATCCAGACATGCGTGATATAAATTATAATGCATCAGCAGATGGGCCAATCGAGATAGCAATAGCGGATGATTTCTTAAGCACCAATGAAAAAATGAGCAGACAAGATTTTAATGAGCACAATAGAAACATGGATAAAGTTATTAAAGCTACTGAAAAGTTTTCTGCTATGGAAGGTGAGATAAGTTTAACTGACATAAGTTATTTAGGTAAATGGTTTTCAAACTTAAGTACTATTGCTCGTAAGTATGGTGTGGTTTCTACTATGTGGAACAGTATAGATTTTATGCAAAAACTTGCACAAAAATTTCAATCTGAATTTGCAATAGCTACTAAAGATGCTTTCATGATATATGAATTACTAGGTGAAGACGCTGTATTTTTAGACAAAGCATTTTCTATTTCACAATCTTCTCCAGGACAATATCGTCCTGACGCTAATGGTAACATAACATTTGTTGCTCCTGAATCTAAGACATTACATAGAAGAAACGGTGATAGTTATACTATACAAAAAGGTGAGGTTATAACTTTACAAGGAGATGCGGCCAAAGCTTATGAAGATATAATAAAAGCTAATGTTGATGTAATGAAAAAGAATTTAATGATGACTATTAGTGGTCATCATATGGATGATTTTCAACAAGCTCTTTCTTTGTTAGCAACTGCTTATCCAGAAAGTTTAACTGATTTAGGTTTTGATCCAGCAGTTCCTTTAACTCCAGATCAAATCATGAACTTAGAGTATCCACAGATACAAAAAATATATGATTCTCTTAAAGTATTAAACTTTAATTTTAATGAGTTAACTGTATTTGATGAGACTTTAGAATCATCTGGTAGAATACAAGCACTACTTGGTAACGATACTGTAGGGGCAGAGACAAGATTAAGCGATGCTTTAAAAGTTGCTAAACAAACTGCTGAGTTTACAAGATTTGATTACATACCGTTAATGAGATATGGAAACAATGCAGTTACTGTAGTTGATACTACGAAACCTCGTACTAGTAAAGATCGAGTAGTTGCATACGAACTAGTTGAGCCACCATTAACAGAGGACAGACTTAGAGGATATACTACTGCAGGTTTAATAAGACAGATAGAAAGAAAGTTTGCTGATAAATATGCTGATCCTAAGTATGAAATAACAACAGTTAAATTAAACGAAGACATTATTAAAAAGTTTAATGATGAAGCACCTAAAGATTTTTCTGCATTAGAAGCAGTAGCAGCTAGAATGTCTGACAACAAAGGAAAGATGTTTCAAGAACTTCTTAAAGAATTAAACTCTTCAGTAAGTGAGGGCAGAATTGTAGGCTTTAATCAATTTATTACTCCAAGAAGAGAAGTAGGTGGTGTAGATGGATACAGCGGTGACTTCATGAATGGTATTATGGCGTTCGGATTGATGGCTTCTGATTTTGCCGCACGTAATGGTATGTCTAAAGAGGTTGCAAAAAACTATGGTAAGGCAAAAGATTATGCTGATAATCCTAGAAGTCCTAAACCAAAATTAAGAGCAGCTATTACAGGTATGTATGATTACGGTGTAGCTGATGCCCACAACTATGAGTTTTCTGGTATAAGACGTATGGGTTTCTGGTGGTTTTTAGGGGGCAATTTCTCTTCTGGTATTTTACAGACTATGAGTGCAATACAATTTACTGGTCCGATATTATCACAATTTGCAGGAACTTATAAAACGTCAGTACAATTAACTAAAGCATTTCATGAGGCTCGTAAGATGATGACTATTGTTGAGTCAGATTATGGTGACACGTTTATGAATGTAAGCAATGCTCCTAAAGACTTGCAAGCATTAATACAGGAACGATTTAATAATGGAACACTTAGACCTGGACAAGCTGGTTTAGAAAAAGGGCAAGCACCTAATGCTTCTATTATACCAGGCAAACGTGGTGCGGTAAGAAAAGCAGGGAGAGTATTTGAACAAGGAATTATGAGTGGTGTCTTTAATACTTTTGAAACTTTTTCACGTACTGCTGCTTGGATTGCTTCATATAGATTAGCATCAGATCCAGAGATGCTAAGAAAAGCTGATGAATATTATAGTGGATACAATGAAATTTGGAATGCTAGAAAAGCTAGAGAAGGTGGTATTGCAACAGCTGCTATGTTTGCTGACTTAATGATTGATGAAACATTTGGTAACTACAGCAAAACTAATCGTCCTAAAATTATGAGAGGATATGGTTCAATAGCTTTCTTATTCCAAACTTATGTTAATCTAATGCTTGGATTGTTACACAGTTTATTTGTTAAAGGTAACCGAAAAACAGGCGGAGCTATATTTGCTAAAGTAATGTTAATGATGTTTTTAACTGGCGGTGTATTAGGTATACCAGGTGGTGATGATCTTGACAGAGCTAGTGCATTTTTATTAAGACTTGCAGGATTTAATACAGATATAAGAACTGAAATGAGAAACATGTTAACAGAAGTGACAGGACCTAAAACTACTGACTTTATAATGAATGGAATGTTCGAAGCATACATGGGAGTATCTGTACAGCAAAGAATAACTTTAGGAAATTTACCTGGTATGCAACAAGTCTGGTCTATACTAGGCACTGTAGGAATGCCAACAGGTGCTAAACCTTACGAATTATTTGGAGCTCCTGGTGCTATTGCTATTGGTATACCACAACAGATGATTCAAAAGATAGGTCAACAAGGATTTGGACAAGCAGTAAAAGATTTAGATTTTTATATGGCAGCTGCTCCTTCGTTTATTAAAAACTTTTATAGAGGGGCATATAAATATCCGACTGAAGGATATGCGGATACTAGGAAAGGTACATTACTAACAGCAGACTTAACTGTGCCAGAGTTAATCGCACAGTCGTTAGGTTTTGCTTCTAATAAAGTAGCTAAAGAAAGAGAAGCTTTATTCAGAGAAAGAATGATTGATACGAAACATGAAAAAGCACACCGTCAATTTAATGCTAGATATAAAGAAGCATACAGAGATTTATATATGGCAGAGAATATTACATTTGATCCTACTTTAACAGCAGATGCATATAAAAGAATACGTGAAATTAATTTAGACGTTATTAAGTTTAATACTAAGATGGATGGAAAGTATGCCTACCGTCCTGACACAGCTAGACTGTTCGAAGAAGGTAGACAACAAGCTAATCCTAAAGCAAGGATATATAGCTCAGATAAATTAAATATAAAAGAGAAAATGAAAAACAGAGAATCTCTTGGATTAGGTTCTTAAGATTCTTTTTTCTTTTTATCTTCTACAGTTTCGACCTCTTTGTCTTCTGCTTGTAGTGCAGCTAGTTGCGCTCTCAACTGTGTAATAATAACTCTGTAGTTTACTATAGATCTATCTTTATCAGCAAGCTGATTAATTAAATCCTGCATAACTATTTGTTCTTCTGTTATTTTTTCTTCCATGTTAGTCTCCTGGTTGGTTGTTAAAAATTATTTCTTTACTAATGATCCACCAAAGTATAGACCAGTAATTGCCGCCACTAAATTAGTATCGAGTGGTGTAATAACTATACCTCTATGAGCCATAGGTACCCACTGCATAACATCCTTGCCTTCAAGGAATAAAAAGCCAGGTTTAAATTCTAGATAACCTACGATTACTTGTGCTTGTGGGTCTATTAGTGGTAATATTTTTGGGAGAACTATGATAGCAAAGATAGCAGTTAGTGCTATGATTCTTCTAGTCCATTGGAATCCTACGTTCTCATATTCTCTTGCTTCTTTAAATGCCTCAGTCTGTATTTTAGATCTAGCTAAAAGCATTTTTTGTTCAGCTTGTTTAGCTTTTATGTTTTGAGACCATATGCTCATGACTCCACCGAGAACAGTGGAGCCAAGCATGGTAATCATTTCGAATGGAATGCCCATTAGTTTATAATGATTCCTATAATAACCACAATACCTACTGCAATTATAATTTTAACTTTCTTATCAAGACCATTAAACCAGTCTTTAATTAGATTTATTTTTTCCATTTGCTTTCCTTTTCTTTTTAACAACGCCAATAGTTTTATTGTTAAGCATCTTTGCTAATTCTGCAAAACTTATACTTTTTTCTTTTGACATTGATTGTTGATTAGTCCTTGCTTAGTTAAATCTTTTTCCAACTATCAGTTAAAGATTCTTCTTTATCTTCATGTTGACAATTATGACAGCCACAACTAGAACAGCTTGAGCCGTTCGAGCAATGACAACCGTGTTGACAATTTTTACATTGACTCATATTATTTATTCTTAATCATCATTGTATGAACTGTCCCAGTTGTCTTTGGGTTTCTTTATTGTTTCCGGTAGTTTTACTGCATCGCCACCTATTGTTACAGATGGTGCATCAAACTCTGGATAGGGAATATCAAACCCTTTTTTTATTTCTGTCTGTTCGTTGTCTTTCATAAAGTCTCCTATTATACCAAATAAAAGGGGCACTTACAAGGTATTAGTTCCATTGTACCCACTCAGATTTTGGCTTTTTTGCTAGTGTTTGTTCAGAAATTACAGGTAATTGGAAAGTTATACCATACTTAGGGTGTGTAAACCATAAGGCTTGGCGTGGCTCTTCAAAAGAAAACCTGTTACTCATTGCATACTCATCATAACCTTTAAGAGATCCATTAACGATGATACCTTTTAAAGATAAATACTGATGCCAATGTCCCATGATAACATAATCAATCGGCTTCTTGTGTGTAGCATATTCGTTCTTTACCTTAGCAACTCCTCTAGCAATCGGTCCTAACATGCCAACTACTCCACTGCCCCCCTTAACTCCTAGCCTATCACCATGTGTTAATAAATAATTAACATCATATATTTTGTAGTAAGCATCAAAGCCAAAAGGTATTTGAAATTGTACTCTATTGTCTTTAGCATTAGTGTAATGTTTCTCAAGCATAGTGTATAGCATCCAGTCAAAGCTAGTAGCCGCTGCTTGTTTGTGTCTATATTGTCTAAACATTCTGCCGTGATTACCAAAAGCACAAGGTACAAATACTCTACCAAAAGTATCTGCTAATGAATTGATTGCCCATGTTAGATGATCGAACAATTCTAATACGTGCTCAATGTTAGTACCATCATTCGTTTCTGCAAGTTCTTCGTGTATGTGTCCAGATATCATGTCTCCACCTAAACATAGAACAATGCCAGGATACTTAGGATTGACCATGTGATTAGTACATAAATCTATAGTAGATTCTATAGTAGATTTAAGTCTAGCCTTAGCTATAGCTCTATCGTATGAGTTTAAATTGTTAACCTCATCTGGATTAACTACCTCACCCCAATGTAAATCAGATAAGAATAATGTAGGTACACCAGGTGCTCCGTGTGCTGGAGAACTTTTCTTTAACCACTTAGGTGGTTTGGCATTACGATTGTGTAGTTTAAATACTGTCTTTCTTATTTGTTCTGCTGTAATATTATCTAAAGCCAGTTCTTTTACTTGTTTCTTTAGCTCTGATATTTGCATATCATATAGAATCTTTTGCTCTACTAAGGCCGCCGCAGTATCGGGGGCATTTACATTTGGTGCAATGCCTTCTCGTTCTGCTGTATCTAATCTGCCTAGTAATGTAGTACGTGGTATGCCTAAGTTCTTTGCCGCTTCTGCTTTATTACCTTTGGCTAGCACTACTGCATTAACTGCTTCTTGTATTTTGTCTATCATATATGTTCTCCTATATTATTTTTTAGCATCAGAATCATTTACTATTCTGTCGAAACAATCTACAACCGCACCTTCTGGTGCACTTTTTAAAGTTCCGTCTTCATGATACGCAGGTGCTATAACTCTGTATACCATTTCTTGTGGAGGGTCAGATGGTATAAATACACCAGACCATTCTCCAGTTCTTTCGTAGCGTCTTATCTCAGCTAGATCGCTCTTCGCATCTAAGTAAGTTCTATAATGTTGTGCGTGATCTTTGTCTCTCTGTCCTAACCTGCGTGACAACCTGTAAGCAACAGACATAGCTTCTGTTTTATCCTTCTTCCATTTGTCCAATGTTTCTTGATCTACTTTTTCTGGCGGCTTACTTGATGATGGGTAGTTCGGGTGGTACTTCATATGTTCTCCTGTAAAAGCTAGGGGCAAACCAAAATTATTACATTTCAATTCGCCCCTTGTGCCCCCCTAATTGCATATTATACACTAGGAGGGGCGTTAAGTCAAGGGTTAATTTGACGATATGTCAACTATTTCACATACTCCAGAACTGCAGGCTAACTCCTGTGATCCCGTTGTATTGTCTTCCTCTTCATAGTTGCTTAGTTCTGCCCAATCTATATTTTGTGGCATCGATTTAATTGCTTCAAGATATTCCTCTCTATTAATATCTTGGTATGGTGCTTGTTGATAAACGTGTTCAGAATGTGGCAAGAAACTAACACCAGATATCTCATCAAAATATTTGTATACCCAAGCGCCTACATCTAACCACTCATGTTCTCTCACTGATACTGTGCACGAAGGTTTGTGTTCACACCAATATCTTTGATACATTAGCCACGTTTCTAATTGATCGATAGCTGTTAAATCATTTCTAGTTATACAACCATCTGGTGCTTTCATAGGAAAAGAAAACACAACTACTGAATCTGGTTTAGTTATATCTGGTTCATGTGGCATACCTTTCTCAATCATTAAGGTTGTTAAAGGATCTTTCTTATCACCACGTACTGTACGTATATAGTATTGACTGTGTCTGCTATGAATACCAGAAGCACTATCAACTAATTGACTAACAGTACCAGATGGTTTAACACAAGTGATAGCTGTTGATTGTGGTATGCCTAACTTCTTAGCAAACTCTTTATTAGTATCAACTGCTTCTTTGCGTAGACGCATCAAGAATTCTTTCTTAGGATTACTAGTAAGTTGATTGTCCATAATACCTGTTAGTGATACACCTAACAATCTTTCTTCCTCTGTATTCTGTATCCATTGTTTACGTAGATATTTAAAATCAGTAAAGGTAGATTGAAATGTGCCAAGTATAGTTGCGGCTCTTACTTTAGCTAAGAGATCTTTCTCACTATCAGTTGCACGGATAACTACCTCTGTAAGATTACAGAATTGATATGGTCGTAGTATAATTTCTGAGCAAGGGTTAGTACCAAAGTCCCATTCAATATCTCTTCTACCATTCTCAGATGCTTTATTTTTGGCGGCTTGCCTATTAAAAATGCCCCGCTCACCAGACTTAGAATCATATAAACTCTTCCACTCATTAATAAATACTGACATATCTGGCTTAGAAGTATAGGCCGCTGAGTTATTAGAGAGGGCACGTTGGCCTTCATCTATCCACCATTGACCAGTCTTAGCTCCGCGCATTCGATCATCTTGTAAGTTACTAAGAGATATTAAAGCAGATCTTCTTACGCCCCCTACTACTACAACCTCACCTACCTTACAAACAACATCATGACATTCTAAAGAGTTAAGTCTTCTACCTATTGCATTCTTAAATGTTTTAATTGTAAACTCAAATAAATTTATTAAAGGTTGAGGACCACTAGCTCTGCCCCCAAAAGTTTTTAATCTGGAACCAGCAGGACGTACACGAGATACATCTATCTTTGGAATTTGTCCAGAGTATAACATAGCAATCAGTTCTCTAAACGATCTTGCCCAACCTGCTTTACTATCTTGTACTACAATTATTGTATCACTCTCTTCAAACTCTTCTGCAATGGTGGGCAACTTCTCTATGTTGCTACGCTCTACTGAAAAGCCTACACCTGTACCACATAAAAGAATATACATAACTTCATCAAAAGATCTAACATGATCTATTGGAATGTAACTACAATTATATCCAGCAGTGTGGTCTCTATCTAATGCAGGCCCAGCAGTCATCAATGCTCTCATTGACGGCATGACTTGTAATGATAATATGGAGTTGGTTAGTTCTGATTTTATTTTAGAATTTAATTTATACTTAAAGTTATTGTCTAAGTTATCTGCTACAAAATCTACATAACGAGTCACAGTTTCTGGCCACGACTCTCTTCTCTTTTCATCATCTATAAAACGTGCATACCTAGAGGTATGTATAAATTGTTGGTATTCAGTAGGCAGATAATTATTGGTCATTAGAGTTCCTCTAGTTAGATTGTGTTAATGTGATGAAAGTACATTATAACATATTGGTGAAGATCTGTCCACAACATTATGCAAATGTCCTTAAATATAATGTAGATAAGTCTTGCTTATAGATGTCATCTAGCTCATCTATAATAACTCCTTTTGTTTTAGGATTTAAAAACTTACATACTTGTACCATTATTATATTAGTATCTGGATATAGGTGTTGTACTATAGGCCTATATAGATAACGAAGCTGTACCTCTGCTACTTTTCTAGATTTTAATTTACATTCTAATATAATCAAATCCTTTACATCTCCATGTGGTAAAATTAATATGTCAGATTGGCAGTAACCTACTCCTCTTCTGTCTTCATACTGATACCATTGTCCATGCAATACATTCTCCGCACCATAGATAGCTTTCATATAGTTAGCTACTCTGTTTTCATAAAGTACGCCAGCTCTCTTCACGCCTGTTAACCTTGGAGAGGGTATGAACACAGGACGTTCATCGAGAGCTTTCGCCCATCGCAACTTACTGATTACTAAGCGTCTTTTCGACATGGAAAAACCACATTCCCTTCGACTTTTATATAACCAGAATCTTCCATAGCCTTGATGGTTTGTTCTAACTCACCAGGATTTGGAATCTTTCGTAGCAATTCTCTTTTAAATAATTTCAAAAGCATATGACTTCTGCCATTATTAAATAGTGTACCATGTAACCACGTTACCATATCATGTGCAATACGACCTGTTCTTCCCATACCAAAACCTTCTAAAGCTTTAGGCATTTGTTTCTCTGCCGCAAATAATAATTCTTTTGTAAACTCCCAGTCTTCTAACATAATCTTACGAGTGCTTCTACGTGAAGCAGATACTGCAATAGCAATCTTAATGAAGTGAGATACTCTACGTTGCACATACTCTGATAGATGATTATCAGTAGGCTCTGGTGGTATACCAGCCTTGATGTCTTCATCAACAATCTTAAATGCATCTTCATCAAAAGTCATTGGCCCATACATCTTAGCTATGTCTGCTAAATCCTCACGCAAATTATTGACTGTATTGTCGCTAACTCTTTCTTGTACTAATGATTGAGGTATGCGATCACCATCATAATAGATAGGCAACATACGAGATAACAGTCCTTGAGATCGTGCATCTTCTGGTAAATTATCTACAAATTGTTCTGGTGTAGCACAAGCTAGCCAATTAAGACAAGGCCCTTTAATTATGTATTCGCCAGATGTCTTAGTCTTGTGGCTGTACTCAGCCTTAGAATCCCACATATCTGTCATAAACATTTGCAGATATCTTTCATGTCTGCCCATAAATGTACCAAACTCTGATGTTACTAAAGTCACAGATGAATCATAGAACTCATCCATTGCAGGAGTAGATAGACGCAGATCCAATCTAGTAATCTTAGTCATGTCTACTGCTAATTTTTCTGGTGTGATTCTATCTTGTACTACATACAAAGGATAATTACGTAAGCCATACTGATCTAATCCAGAGTTAAAGTTCTGATCATCTTCAGTAGTACCTACTGGTGTAGTTAGTCTGCTGAATACTTTTGTGAATGGTAAAATCAAACTTACTGATTTGTTTCTACCAGGTGGTGCAATTAAAACTATAAAGTTGTTAGATCTAATATCATAGTTAGCCATTGAGTACCACACACGTCTACCCATGGCTCCAGCTACAGCAC